>Ga0182736_1000064_pt1 | contig 212190 bp, 169 predicted proteins | sample eDN5th30CKraftBY_FD_128882 | JGI IMG/M metagenome (GOLD analysis project Ga0182736, IMG submission 128882) | Enriched backyard soil microbial communities from Emeryville, California, USA - eDNA 5th pass 30_C Kraft BY (version 2) (version 2) | ecosystem: Environmental > Terrestrial > Soil >...
CGGGATCGTGTTGACGAGTTCGCCGGCCGTCACGGCGGCGACCTGCACGCTGACCGTGCAGCTGCCGTCCGCCGGGATCGTCGCACCGGCCTGCAGCGTCACCGAGCTGCCGGTCTGCAGCAGCCCGGCCCCACCCGCGCAGGTCGTCGACGCATTGGCCGCCGAGACCAGACCACTCGGGAAGGCGTCGACCAGATCGGCGCTCAGCGTCGCCGGCATCGCATTCGGATTGCTCAGCGTGATCGTCAGACCGGTCGGCGTGTTCAGCGGCACCGTCACTGCCGAAAAGCGCTTGGCGACCGTCGGCGCGACGAGGGCTTCCTCGAAGCCGTTCGCGAAGATCGCCTCGGATCGCGTGACCTGCAGCGTGTAGTCCTCGACCTGTCCCCAGCGATACGCGCCGCAGGCGCCGCCCGGCCAGTACAGCGCGAACGGCGACGGCGACCAGACCTTCAGCACGCGCATGCGCGTCGCACCTGCCGCGGCACCGGCCGGCACCTCGATCGGATAGTGGACTTCCATGCCGTCCTGTCCGGTCGACCCGATCAGCGCACCGGCGCTGTAGACCTCGCCGTCGTCGTCGAGGATGCCGTTGCGGTTCCAGTCGACGAACACGGTGTAGGTATTGGCCTGGAACGCGAACTGCGCGCGGCCCTGCAGCGCGATCGGATAGGTCGATCCGGTCGTCACCGCGGTGGAACGGGCCGTGAAATCCTCATAGCCGGCCGTCGAATCGACTGCCGAGACGCTGTCGATGTCGCCGAAGCGTACGCGCGTGATCGGCTCGACCGCCTGGGTCATGTCGATCTCGCAGTAGTGCGCGGTGCTCGGCGCGTCGGGCAGCATGCGGAACACACCCTCGCCGTAGTGCTGGTTGCCGGACATGTCGTGCGCGCTCAGCCGCCACACACCCTCGACCGGCTGCACCGCCGAGACGCCGGCGCCGAAGATCTGCGTGTCGGGGTCGAGCACGAACGTGAAGCGGCCGTCCGCATCGGCGAACAGCTGCTCGGTCGTCATCAGCTCGCCGATGTTCTCGGCCGGATCGGCCAGGTTGAGCCGGACCCGCTCATTCGGTGCCAGTCCCTCGACGCGGAACTCGACACCGCCGGCGACGAACTGCGCGAGTGGCAGCGCGTCCGGGGCGGCCTTGACGTCGACGACCTCGTTCGGGTCGCGGATGACCGTCAGCGGCGCCTGTGCCGCAGCGCCGGCAGCATCGCTCGCGGCGACGACGTGCTGGCCGAGCACCGAGCGCAGTTTCATCGCGTTGACGCGCACGACGAAGCCGCCGGCCGCGTCGGTGGTCGCCGGAAAGCGGCGCATGCCGCCGTCCGGATCGGTGACCGTGACCTCGACCGCCGCCGTCGCCGCGAAGCCGCTGCCGGTCACCTCGACGCCGCTGGCCCAGAACCAGTATTCGACGATCGTGTCCACGTCCAGCTGCAGCGCGGGCGTACCGGCCATCGCGGCGGGCGGCGGCAGCCAGCCGAGCAGCGCGATCAGACCCGCGCAGATCCAGACCGATGCGCGCCGCGCCGGCCGTGCGAGGGACCGCCCGGCCCCGTTCGTGCTGCGCGGCGCCGCAGCGGCCGGCCATCGATTGACTGCTGTTTCCACGTGATTGACCCCGTACATATAGGAAGAGGCCCCGCCCGCGCGCGGCATCGGACGGCGCCGGCCTGCCGCGACGGGTGGGGTCGCTTCGATTGTCCGAACGGCGGGATCGTTGTCGCTCGCGGCGGGTTGCCGGGCGGTTGGAATGTCCTAACCGCACCCTAACGCGTGGGCCGGCAGCCGCGTTCAGCGGCCTCCGGCGATCCGCACGCCCGACGGCGGCGACTGCAGATCGGCCGGGATCGGCCGAGCGCCGGCCAGCGAGCGGGCGTGCTGCAGGGCCTCGGCCCAGGCCTGCCGGTGGCCGAGCGCCTGGTGCACGCGCACCTGCAACAGGGCGCCTTCGAACACGCCCGTCGCGGCGGCCGGCAGGCGCCCCACGACCGCGCTGGCGGCCTCGACGCGGCCGCTGCGCAGCAGGTAAGGCACGATCGAGACGGCGACCGCGAGCGACTGGGCCGGGACGTCGCGGGCGTCGGCGTCGGCCTGCGCCGCCGCGAACTCGTCCGCGGCCGAGCCCTGGTCGGTGGCGGCGGCCAGCTCCGCGCGCGCCAGACGCAGACCGATCGGCATGCGCCCGTCGAGCGCCGCGCCGAGCATCGGCGCAGCCGCCGCCAGAGCGTCCTTCGCCGCATCGTCGCGGCCCAGGCTCAACAGCGCGCGCTGACCGAGCAGCAGCACGTCCGCCGCCGCATCCGGCTCGCTCGCCGCGAGCTTGACGATCGCCACGCGCGCGGCCTCGGCCGCGGCTGCCGCATCGCCGCGGTCCCAGGCCCAGCGCGCGCGCAGCGCATCGCGGCGGCCGTCCAGACGGGCGTGATCGGCGAGGTCGAGCGCGGCGAGCGCCTCGAACGTCGAATCCAGGTCCGCGTACCGACCGTCGGCGATCAGCAGCGCGGCGCGATCGGCCAGGATCTCGGCCCGGCTCAGCGGATCGTCGATCCGCGCCAGCAGCGCGCGCGCGGCCTCGTTGGCGGCGCGCGCGCCGGCCGGATCGAGCAGCGCCAGGCGCGCGTTGACCAGGGCCGAGTAGCCGTGGGCGCGCTCGTTGACCGCACCGAACGGTTCCAGCTGGTCCAGCGCCTCGGTCAACGCGGTCACGGCCTGCGCCGGCCGGTCGCGCAGCAGCAAGGCGATGCCGTAGTTGAGGTTCAACCGGGCCAGCGCCAGGCGGTCGCCGGCCTGTTCGAGCAGCACGCGTGCCTCGCCGAGGTCGTCCAGACCCTCGCCGACGCGCCCGAGCGTCAGCCGCGCGCCGCCGCGACCGGCGAGCGCCTTGCCGTAGTCGAGGCGCTGGCGCTCCCGGTCCAGCGCCTGCAGCGACTGCTCGAACGCCTGCTCGGCTGCCGCGGCGCGGTCGCGCATCATCGCGATCGCCCCGAGGCCGTAGTGGATGCGGCCGCGCAAGGCGTCGTCGGCCGCGGCGGACTCGTCGTCGAGCAGGTCCTGCAGCATCCGCTCGGCCTCGTCGAGCCGTCCGGCCCGGTGCGCCAGCGAGGCGAGCTGATAGCGCAGCTCGGGCTGCGCGGAAGCCGGCAGCGGCGTCTCGGTCAGGATGCGGGCGGCGCCTTCGAGGTCGTTCTCGAGCATCGCCGCCTGCGCACGCTGCAGGACCTCCTCGAGCGCGGGATCGCGCGTCGCGGGCGGCGGCGCGCTCAGACCGATCTGCGCGAGCAGCGCGTCGGTCGCGACCTGCACCGCGCTCAGCACGTCCTCGGCCTCGCCGGAGGCGATCCGCTGCCGGCCGTCGGCAGCGGTCGCGCGCAGGCCGACGCGCCAGCCGCGGGCGCTGCGGTCGGCCCGACTGGCGACGATCCAGCTCGCGCCGGCGCGCCGCGCCAGCGCATCGAGGTCCTCTGCGGCGGGCCGCGCGGCGAGCAGGGCCAGTGTGCTTTCGCTCGGCGCCACGGCGAGCCCGGCCGCGCGCAGCCGCTGCGCGATCATGTCCATCGCACCCAGCCGCACCCAGGCGTGATCGCGCCCGCTGCCGACCTCCACCGGCACGACCAGCGCGCCGGACGGCGACGCACCCGCCGGCAGCGCCGTCGGCGCATGCGCCGGCTGCCCGCGCCAGATCGCGGCCAGCGTCAGCACGGCCAGGATCGCCGCCAGCGCAGCGACGGCGATACGCCGTCGAGGCCGCGGCTTCGGCTCGGTGTCCGGATGCGTCACGGTGACCGGCGCGGCGCCGGCGGCCTCGCCGACCGCCGGTTCGGCCGGTATGGAAGCCGGCGCGTCGGACCCGGCCGGCTCGACGGTCACCTCGCAGGCCCAGCGATAGCCGAACTTCGGAATCGTGCGGATGCAGCTCGGCTGGCCGCTGCCCTCGCCGAGCAGACGCCGGGCGCGCAGGATCGCCTGCGTCAGCTGCGGCTCGGACACGTCGGTGCGGCCCCAGACCGCCGCACCGAGCTCGTCGCGCCCGACCGCGCGGTCGCGATGCTCGATCAGGTAGGCCAGGCAGTCGAACACGCGCGCCGGCACCGGCAGCACCGCGCCGCCGTGCCGGAACTCGCGCGTGGCCGGACACAGGCTGAAGTCTCCGAATCGATAGAGGATGCGTGCGCTCATGCCCTCTTGGCGACGGCGTCGGTGCGGACGGCGACTTTAGCCCAAGCCGGCAGCGGCGCACGCCGCCGGCAGCCGGCCGCCGCACCGCACCGCACCGCGATGCCTGCGCACGCGGACGACCGCGGCGATCGGACCGTGCGTGTGTTCAGGCCACCGCGCGCAGCGGCTCGGCATTCGCGGCCGGACGGCGCGGCTCGACTGGCTGATGGCGCGCGATCACCTCGAGCAGGTCGGCGAAGACACCGGCCGCGGTGAGATCGATTCCGGCGCCGGGGCCGGCCACGGTCAGCGGCGCGGCGCGGTAGTAGCTGCTCGACAGGCGCAGGGCGTTCTCGCACGGCGCCAGCCGCGCCAGCGGATGACCGAGCGGCACGCGCTCGGCGCGCAGCCGGGCGACGCCGTCGTGCCAGCTCGCGCGGTAGATCCAGCATTCGCCGGCGGCGCGCGCCTCGGCGGCGGCCTGCCGCCAGAACGTGTCCTGGTCGCCGAGCGCATCGAGCAGCCGGGCCGCGTCGGGCTCGTGCAGATGCTCGGCTCCGACCAGCGGCTGCAGCTCGATCGCGTCGAGGTCGATCGCGACGCCGAGCGCGCGCAGCAGGATCACCAGCTTGCGGGCCGCGTCGGCGCCGGACAGGTCCGCGCCCGGATGCGGCTCGGCATAGCCGAGCGCGACCGCCTCGCGCACCGCGGTCGAGAACGGCACGTCCTGCTGCACACGGCCGAGCACGTACGACAGCGTGCCCGACAGCACGGCCTCGAGCGTCTCGACGCGGTCGCCGGCCGAGGTCAGCTCGCGCAGCGTGCGCAGCAGAGGCAGCTGCGCGCCGACCGTCGTCTCGTGCAGCAGACGCGCCCCGGACTGGCGCTGCGCCTCGGCGATCGCGTCGGCCAGCGGCGCCGCGGCCGACGGCCCGTGCTTGTTCGGCGTGACGATGTCGATGCCGGCCGCGAGCCAGTCCGGATAATGCGCGGCGACCTCGGCACTGGCGGTGCAGTCGATCAGGACCAGCGGCCGTTCGGGCCGGCCGAGCAGCGCGTGCGACCACTGTGCGAGGCAGCGGTCCTCGGCCGTGGAGAGCTGCGCCGCCAGCGTACCGGCCTGCAGACCGGAACCGTCGACCAGCGCCTTGCGCGAATTGGCCGCGGCGATCACGCGCAGATCGAAGCCGCGCGCGCGCAAGGCCGCGTGCTGCTCGTCGAGCAGCGCCAGCAGACGTCCGCCGACGCGCCCGCTGGCGCCGATCACGGCCAGGTGCACCGGTACCGGCGCGTCGCCGGCGATCAGCTGCCGGTGCAGCGCGCGCAGCGCCGGCTCGCCGTCGGCGGCGGCCAGCGCGACGCGCACGCAGCGCTCGCGTCGCGACCACCACAGCGCCAGCGGCGCCAGGCCGCCGGCGACCAGCGCATCGCGGCAGCGCGATGCGAGCGTCGGGCCGGCGGTGTCGTCGAAGACGCTGAGCACGGCGACCGGTACCGCGTGCTCGCCGGCCGCGCCGTCGGCCGCGACGAGCGCCGCCGGCGCGTCGGCGTAGACGTCGTCGCCGTGGTCGAACGCGGCCGGCGCCGACAATGCGCGCGTGCCGCGCAGCAGCGCCAGATCGTGCCGCAGCGCGAGGCCGCGCAACGGCTCGCTGAGATCGCCGCCGATGCGCGTGCTCTGCGCGTCCGCGGCGAAGCTGTTGACGATCCTCAGCGGCACCGGCCGCTCGAGCAGCGGCTCGAGCGTGCGCGCATGGATCACGCTGGCGCCGGCATGCGCGAAACGGTTCGCGTCGGCCAGCGAGAGATGGCGCAGCAGCTGAGCACCGGCGACCAGGCGCGGATCGGCGCTGTAGCAGCCGGCGACGTCGGTCCAGATTTCGAGCGGCCAGCCGAGCGCGGCGGCCAGCAGCGCCGCGCTGTAGTCTGATGCATTGCGTCCGAGCGTGGTCGTACGGCCGTCCGGCGCCGCGCCGGTGAAGCCGGGCACGATGCGCACCGGCGCGCGCCAGAACGCCTCGCCGCGTGCGGCGATCGCCGCGTCGGTCGCGCGGCGGTCGACCTCGGCCTGGCCGTGGCGGTCGCCGGTCCGGATCAGCACCTCGGCCGGCACGATCGCGGCCTCGACGCTGCGTGCCTGCAGCGCACCGAGCATCAGCCAGGCGGCGAGCTTCTCGCCGCCGGCCAGCACGGTATCGGCGGCCGCGTCGTCACCGCCGGCCACGCGCCCGAGCGCATCCTCGAGCTGGCGGCCGAGTCGCTCCAGCGTCCACGGCAGGTCGCCCTGCGGCGTCGCGCCGAGCTCGGCCGCGACGTCGGCGTGCCGGTCGAACAGGCCGCGCAGCGCGGCGGCCGCATCGTCCTGCCGGGCCTGCGCGACGATGCGCGTCAGCTGGTTGGTCACGCCGGCCATCGCCGAGACGACGACCGCGACGGCGCCGTGTACGCGCGCCGCCGCGACCGCATCGGCCGCACGCGCGATCCGTACCGCATCGCCGAGCGAGGTCCCGCCGAACTTGATCACCTTGCCGGCCATCTTCTTTTCCTTGTGGACGTATGGACGTCTATACGTCCAAAAGAGGTGCGCATTCAAACACCGGACCCCGGGCAAGTCAAGGAAACCCGGCGGCACGACGGCGGCGCCGCGCCGACGAGGCGGGCGCAGGCGACCACGCATCACGAAGATCGGGCGCGCGCGGGCCACGACAGAGCGGGGTGCGCAGCGGGGTGGTCGAGCTCGGGATCAGGCTCGCGGACTACCGGCCGACTCGCAGCCGAACGGCGCCGATGCCGACGCGGCAGCCCCGAACGGCGCATGCGCGGTCGCCATCGGATCGCCTCGAAAGCGGCGTCGCACGCGCGACCCGGAGTGCGAGCTGCGATACGCGACGCGCGAACGCGACGTTTCGTGCGAGGGTCGGTCAGGCGATGTGCAACGCGTCCGCGTGGAACGCGCGGACGCTACGCGAGTGGCACCGACGACCGCGAATCAGCTGTGGATCAGGTCGCGCGGAACGCCGCGAGCGCGGCCGCATGCAAGGCCGGCGGACCAGCCAGCGCGCTGCGCGTGGCCAGATCGATCGGCGCGCCGTCCAGCGCCGTGAAGACGCCGCCGGCCTCGCGCACGATGACGACCAGGGCGGCGATGTCGAGGATGTTCAGATCGGACTCGATCACCAGATCGATCGCACCGCGCGCGAGCAGGTGGTAGTGCAGGAAATCGCCGTAGCCGCGGATGCGCCCGCTGCGCCGGATCAGGTCGGCCAGCACGTTCCAGCGAGCGTCGCCGGCAAGCGACCTGAGATTGCCGGTCGAGATCGCGGTCTGCGGGCCGAACCCGGCGATGTCGCCGACGTGCAGCGCGCGCGGCACGCCGCCCTCGCGGCGGTCCTCGATGAACGCGCCGCCGCCGCGCGTCGCCCAGGCGCGCTCGCCGTATTCGCCGGCGTCGGACACGCCGAGCACCAGCTCGCCGCGATGCATCAGCGCGATCTGCGTCGAGAACATCGGATAGCCGCGCACGAAGGCCTTGGTGCCGTCGATCGGATCGATCAGCCACAGCCAGTCGCCGTCGCCCTCGCGGCCCTCTTCCTCGCCGTAGTAGGCGTGATCGGGAAACTGCGCGCGCAGCACGCGCTTGATCGTCGCCTCGGCCTCGCGGTCGGCTTCGGTGACCGGCGTCTGGTCGTCCTTGGTGACGACCTCGAACGCGCGCCGTCGATAGCGCGGCGCGATCACCTCGCGCGCGGCGTCGGCCGCGGCCAGGGCCGTCGCCAGCGCGCGCTGCACGAAGCCCGCGTCGGTCATGCCCACGCGCTCAAAGCAGCGGAAACATGCGGCCCTGCACGATCAGGTGCGAGGAGCCGTCGGGCTGCGGCTGGCCGACGTAGCGCAGCGCCTCGCGGACGCGCACGTCGTCGTTGCGCGCGGCCAGGCGCGCTTCGGCGTCGAAGCGGTCGGGACGCACGTCGAACATCCCCTCGACCTCGAGATTGCCCTGCCCGTCGTCGCGCACGACGCCGCCGATGCCGCCCTCGGGCTTCGACGAGAATTCGACCAGGATGTCCGAGAAGCGCGCCTCGGCCTGGCCGGACACGCCGGCGTCGCTCCAGCGGCCGCTGCCGGTCGCGCCCTGCAGGCGGCCGTCGGCGATGCGCGCCTGGCTGAGGACGCCGTTGAACGTGCCGAGCAGGTTCAGCGCCGGGATGCCGAGCGCCGGCGCGGCCAGCTGCGCGGCGAAGCGGAAGCGCACGTCGCGCAGATCGAGGCTGCGGTCCAGGTGCCGCGTGACCAGGCCGGCGGCTTCGACGTCGGCGCCCTTGACGTGCGCGTCGAGCCGGATCTGGCCGCGCAGCAGCGGCGCCTTGTCGATCGTCCACGACAGCTCGCCGAGGTCGCGGCCGAACACGCTCATGCCGTCGGCGCGGCCGTTCCAGATGCTGCCGCGCACGCCGGTCAGCACGACCGGTGCGAAGCGATGCCCGCCCCAGCGCCAGGCCAGCTCGGCCGGCATCGTCCAGACGAACACGCCGGCGACGACCAGCAGCAGAAGGACCAGCACGATCAGGACTTTGAAGATGCGCATTGAGTACCGGGAGAGTCAGCGATGGCGAAAAACGACGGGCCGCGCACGCGAGGCATGCGGCGGCCGTGCGACCTTACCTCAGGGCACGTCCTGCAATGTTACCCGTGCGTTCACGAGACCGACGCCTTCGACGCGATCGGCCGAGAAGTCGCTGGCCTGGATGCCGTAGTCGCGCGCCAGACCCTCGAGCCACGCGACGAGCTCGTCGAACGAGGCGTACTCGAAGTTCACGCGCACGCTGCCGCCGGCACCGGGCTCGACGCGGCGCAACGCCGACTCCAGACCGGCACCGCGCGCGGTCGCGTCGGCCAGCGCGAGCAGCGATTTGCCTTCGCGGTCGGCACGCGCCTGCAGGCCGGTCGCGTGCAGGCCGCCGAGCTCGGCGGCCGCGCGGTTCACCTGCATCAGCTGCTCGCGCTCGCCCTCGATGCGCAGCGCGAGATCCTCGCGCTGACGGCCGAGCGGATGCCAGACCAATGCCCACAGCAGCAGCGCCGCGGCGACGATGCCGCCGATCGCGAGGATGCGCCGCTCGCGCGGCGGACGCGACGTCCACCAGGCCGCGTTCATGCGCCCGCTCCGCTGACGCGAATCCGCGCGTCGACACCGCCACCGCCCTGGGCGGCGTCCACCGGACTGGTGCCGGTGATCTCGGCGCGCAGGCCCGGCAGCATCGCCAGGCGTTCGCGCAAGGCGTCGAGCGTCTGCACGTCCGGCGCGCGCAGGCCGAGCTCGAGCGCGCCATTGCGGTATTCGATGCCGCGCGTCTGGATCCGCGTGCCGCTGGTCAGCACCGGCGCGATCCGGCCGAGCAGGCCGAGCAGGCCTTCATCGCTGCCGCCGCGCAGCGTCTCCAGGCGCCGCTGCAGCAACTGGCTTGCCTCCACGCCGGCCAGCGCCGCGCCGTCGAGTTCCGGCACGGCCTCGCGCAGGCGCTGATCGATTGCAGCCTGCAGCGCGGCCGACTCGCGCGACAGTTGCAGCACACCCAGGCCGCGCTCGGCCAGGCCGAGCAGCACGACCAGGGCCGCCAGCGCGGCGGCCAGTCGCCAGAGCCGCCCGCCGGCCGCGCGCCGATGCGCCGGCGCGAACGCGCCTTCGAGCAGGTTGCCGGCCGCCGGCAGCGAGGCCGCGAGCAGGCCGAGACCGTCGCGCGCGCCGGCATCGCGCCGCGCGTCGTTCGACGCCGCGTCGGCTGCCGTCGTGCCGGCCGGGGGCGGCCGCAGATCGTGCACGGTCAGGTCCGCCGACGGTATGCCGGTCTGTCGCAGCCAGTCGGCCAGATCGCCGGCCGGACACGCGAAGGCCGCATCGGGCGCGACGCGCACCAGGGCACGACCGGCCTCGATCAGCGCGGTCGCCGGCGCCAGCGCCAGCGTTTCGGGGATCAGCACGTCGGGGCGGATGCCGTCGGTGCCGAGCCGGTCCAGCCACTCGCGCAGACGCGTGCGCGCGACGACCAGCACGGCGCGGCGGTCGCCGTCGAGGCCGGGCGCCGGTACCGGCACGACATGCAGATCCTCGACCGGCGCCAGCAGCTGGTCCTCGACCGCGAACGGCAAGGCGCGCAGCAGCTGGGCCTGGCTGCGCGCCGACAGCGTCGCGCCGGTCAGCAGCACGTCCTCGGACGGCACCAGCACGACGATGCGGCGCGCCTGTTCGATCCGCTGCCGCGGCGGTATGCCCGGCATCGTGCGGCCGGCGCCGCCGAGCCAGGACAGGCGTCCCTCGGAATCCAGGCGCAGCAGCAGGCGGTCGTTGTCGGCGGAGGCCATCGGCGAGCGATCAGTCGGTGGAGCGGCCGGCGCCCCTGGCCCGACCGAATCGGCCGACATGATCACACAGGACGCCGTGCGAACACGATATTGAGGCTTTGACAGCGCTTGCTTGACGAACCGGCCCGCACACTGCCGCGCCTTTTCACCGGAGCGCCCCTCACCGATGACCCGTTCGAACCGCCACGGCCGCCAGGCCGACCCGCACGCGCCGCCACGACGCGTCGGGCTCGCGATCGCGCTGGCCGCGACACTGGGCGCCCGTGCGCTCGCGGCCACCAGTGCGGCCCATGCCGACGTACCGCCCGATGGCGGACTGACCGCGCCGCCACGCTGGCTGCCCGACGCGGCCGCCGGCGAGAGCGCGGCCGCGAGCGCGACGGCCGGCGACGCGACGCGCATCTGGATCGACCCGAGCAGCCGCGACTCGGTCGCCGATGCGTATCTCGGCGTGTTCGTGCCGCAGTCGGGCATCGCCGCCGGCTGGACCGGCTCGCTCGGCAGCTGCGCGTCCGGCACGACCGCGGCGGCCTATCACGCCGCGACGATCGAGCGCGTCAACGTCTACCGCGCGCTGGCCGGCCTGCCCGGCGACGTGACCACGATGAGCGCTGCCAGCGTGCAAGGTGCGCAGGATGCCGCGCTGATGTTCACCGCCAACGGCCAGATCAGCCATGCGCCGCCGGCGAGCTGGCTGTGCTACACCGCGGCCGGCGCCGCTGCGGCCGCCGCATCGAACGTCTCGCTGGGCCTGGCCGGCCCGGAGGCGGCCGTCGCGTACATGGACGACTACGGCAGCGGCAACGGCATGGTCGGCCACCGGCGCTGGATCCTCTATCCGCCGCAGGCGCAGATGGCCTCGGGCAGCGTCGAGGGCGCGGCCGGCTGGCCGTCCAATGCGCTGCGCGTGATCGGCGGCTTCGGCGCGCGGCCCGACACGCCGGCCGGCGTCGCCTGGCCGCCGCGCGGCTACGTGCCGTGGCAGCTGCTGCCGAGCGTGTCGAACCGCTGGTCGTTCTCGTGGCCCGGCGCGAACTTCTCCGCTGCGCGCGTGACGATGACGCGCAACGGCCAGGCACTCGGTGCGGTGGCCTACGAGCCGCTCGCCAACGACATCGGCTACGGCGACAACACGCTGGTCTGGCTGCCGCAGGGCGTGAACTACGGCCAGCCGGCCGGCGACACGGTCTACCGCGTCACGATCGACGGCGCCAGCGGCAACGGCATGCCGGCGAGCCTGTCCTACGACGTCGTGGTGTTCCATCCGGAAGCACGGCCGGAGCGCGTGTTCGGCAACGGCTTCGACGGCTGAGCGAGGCGGCACGGGACGTCCGCTCCGTGCCGCGCGGTTCGACGATCAGAACGGAATGTCATCGTCCTCGAACGTATCCTGCGGACGCTGCGAGGCCGGCGGCGCCGAACGCGGCTGCTGCTGTGCCGGCGCGCCGCGCGCGGGGCCGCGCTCGCGGCCGTAACCACCGCCACCGCCTCCGCCACCACCACCGTAGCCACCGCCACCCTCACCGCCGCCACCGCCGCGCTCGCCGCCGCCGAGCATCTGCATCTCGTTGGCGACGATGTCGGTCGTGTAGCGCTCGATGCCGTCCTTGTCGGTGTACTTGTTGGTGCGCAGCGAACCCTCGATGTAGACCTGCCGGCCCTTCTTGAGGTACTCGCCGGCGATCTCGCCGAGCTTGCCGAACAGCACGACGCGGTGCCACTCGGTGCGTTCCTGGTTCTCGCCGGTCTGCTTGTCGCGCCAGGCCTCGGACGTGGCCAGGCGGATGTTGGTGATCGCGCCGCCATTGGCGGTGTAGCGGGTCTCCGGATCAGCGCCGAGATTGCCGACGAGAATGACCTTGTTGATACCACGTGCCATGAACAGGAACCTCCGGAGAATGCGGCCGCAGCGCGCTGGGCGGTAGATCGAGCATAGTACCGCGAAAGGGGCCGCGGCCATCGCCGATCGCCGCGGCCGGCCGTAGGAAACGGCCTCTGCGGTGCCCGCCGGCGGCCACGAAAGCGCCCGGCTTCGCCGTTGCGTTCTGCTGCGTCGCAAGAAAGAATGCCGGCCCCGCCGGCCGGCCCGTCGCCGGCGGCCGCAGCCGTCGTCGCGACGGCATCCGCCTGCCCTTCTCCACTGACGACACGACGAGGATGCGACCACACCCGTGAACACCCCCCCTGCCCTGCTCCCGGCCGACGCGCCGTGGATCGTGATCAAGTTCGGCGGCACCAGCGTCTCGACGCGGCCGCGCTGGGACAACATCGCACGCATCGCAGGGGCGCACCGAAAACACGGCAAACGGGTGCTGATCGTGGTCTCGGCGCTGTCCGGCATCACCGACCAGCTCAAGGCGATCGGCGAGGCCTGCGCCGACGCGGCGCGCTGCCGCGAGCTCTACGTCGGCATCGTCGAGCGTCACCACACGCTGTTCCGCGAGCTCGGCCTGCCGCTGCGCAATGCGCTGGACGGCTGGCTGGCACGGCTCGACCAGCTGCTCGGCGATCCGCGCCGGCCGGCCGGCGCGCTGTCGTGGCAGGCCGAGCTGCTCGCGCACGGCGAGCTGCTGTCGAGCACGCTCGGCGGGCTGTATCTGAACGCCGGCGGCCTGCCGACGCGCTGGATCGATTCGCGCGACTACCTGCGCTGCCGGCCGCTGCCGAACCAGAGCGACTGGGGCCGCTGGCTGTCGGCCTCGGTCGACGCCGTGCCCGACCCGGCCGCCGCGGCCGCGCTGGCCCTGCGCGGCGACGTGTTCATCGCGCAGGGCTTCATCGCGCGCAACGACGAGGGCGCGACCGCGATCCTCGGCCGCGGCGGCTCGGACACCTCGGCGGCGTACTTCGGCGCCGTGCTCGGCGCCGAGGCGGTCGAGATCTGGACCGACGTGCCCGGTATGTTCAGCGCCAATCCGCGCCAGGTGCCCGATGCGCGGCTGCTCTCGCGCCTGGACTACGCCGAGGCGCAGGAGATCGCGACCACCGGCGCCAAGGTGCTGCATCCGCGCTGCATCCATCCGCTGCGCGAGGTCCGCGTGCCGCTGGTGATCAAGGACACCAACCGGCCCGAGCTGCCCGGCACCGCGATCGGCTGGAGCACCGTGCAGACCGCGCCGTCGGTCAAGGCGATCAGCTCGCGCAAGGGCATCACGCTGGTCTCGATGGAATCGATCAGCATGTGGCAGCAGGTCGGCTTCCTGGCCGACGTGTTCGGCGCATTCAAGGCGCATGGCCTGTCGGTGGACCTGATCGGCTCGTCGGAGACCAACGTCACGGTCTCGCTCGACCCGTCCGACAACCTGCTCGACTCCGACGTGCTGGCGCGCCTGTGCGCGGATCTGGAATCGTTCTGCCGCGTCAAGGTGATCGCGCCGTGCGCGGCGATCACGATGGTCGGCCGCGGCATGCGCGCGATGCTGCACAAGCTCTCGGCCGTGCTGGCCGAGTTCGGCGCGCTCGACGTGCACCTGATCTCGCAGTCGTCGAACAACCTCAACCTGACCTTCGTCGTCGACGAGGGCCTGGCCGATGCGCTGATCCCGCGGCTGCACGCACTGCTGATCCGCGCCGAGGCGATGCGCGTGGACGACGCGGCCGTGTTCGGGCCGAGCTGGCGCGAGCTGGCCGAAGGCGCGGCCGCGGCGCCGCGGCCGGTCTGGTGGCGGCAGCGGCGCGACGCACTGCTCGCGCTCGCCGGGTCCGGCAGCCCGCGCTACGCCTACGACCTGGACGAGGTCCGCGCGCGTGCGCGCGATCTGCGCGCGGTCGGCGCGGTCGACCGCTGGCACTACGCGCTCAAGGCCAATCCGCATCCGGCGATCCTGCAGGCGCTGCACGAGGAGGGCTTCGCGTTCGAGTGCGTGTCGTGGGCCGAGGTCGAGCACGTGCGCCGTACGCTGCCGGCGCTGCCGCCCGAGCGCATCCTGTTCACGCCGAACTTCGCGCCGCGCGAGGAATATCGCGCGGGCCTGGCGGCCGGCGTGCGCGTGACGCTCGACGCCCTGCATCCGATCGTCGAATGGGGCGCGGATTTCGCCGACCGGGACATCCTGCTGCGCGTCGATCTCGGCAGCGGCCGCGGCCATCACGACAAGGTCAAGACCGGCGGCGCGCAGTCGAAATTCGGCGTCGCGCTGGACGAAATCGAGACGTTCCGCGAGCACGCGCGCCGCCACGGCGCGCGCATCGTCGGCCTGCATGCGCATCTGGGCTCGGGCATCCTCGACGCCGGCCACTGGCGCGGCGTCTACGCGCAGATGGCGAGCCTGGCCGAGCGCTTCAACCGCATCGAGGTCCTCGACATCGGCGGCGGACTCGGCGTGCCGTCGCGGCCCGAGGACGTGCCGCTCGATCTGGCCGAGCTCGGCGCGACGCTGGCCGAGGTGCGCGGCGCCTATCCGCAGTTCAGCCTGTGGATGGAGCCGGGCCGCTATCTGGTCGCCGAGGCCGGCGTGCTGCTCGGCCGCGTGACCCAGCTCAAGCGCAAGGGCGAGGTGCACTACGTCGGCATCGACGCCGGCATGAACTCGCTGATCCGCCCGGCGCTGTACGAGGCCTGGCATGAGATCGTCAACCTGACGCGCCTGGACGAGCCGCCGTCGGACCTGGTCCAGGTGGTCGGCCCGATCTGCGAGACCGGCGACGTGCTCGGCCACAACCGGCGCATGCCGCCGTGCCGCGAGGGCGACGTGATCCTGATCGCCGAAGCCGGCGCCTACGGCGCGGTCATGGGCTCGCGCTACAACCTGCGCGAGCCGGCCGCGGAGGTGGTGCTGTGAGCGCCGCCGCGGCCGGCCGGCGTCGTTCCAGCCGGAGTCGTTCCGGTCGCAATCGGTCCGGCCACGCTCCTATGAGCGGCGCATGCGATCGCCGATACTCGCCGCACGTCGGATTCGGCACCGGCGCCGCCCGTCCAGGAGTCTCGCCTTGAGCCTGCCCGACCCGCGCGCCGCGCGCGCGTTCCGCTTCATCGGCCGCGACTACCTCGATGGCGAGGTGCGCCTGCGCTACGCGTTCGACGACGGTCCGGAGCTGGTCGAGTGCATCGGCTTTCCGGGCGCGCCCGAACCGGCCGCCGGGCGGCGCGCCGCGTTCGAGCATGCGCTCGACCTGCTGCACTGGATCGCCGGCGTCAGCTACTACAAGGCCGGCGTGCCGCCGCGGATCGAGATCGAAGGCCGGCGGCCGGATGCGCCGACCGCGGCCTTCCTCGAGGCGCTGTACCGGCACGGCCTCGGCGAGTTCGCGTGGCACAACCGGCTGGATCTGACCGACCGCATCGCGTTTCCGGCCGATGGCGAGGCAGCGCCGGCGGCGCCGCCGCTCGGCCTGCCGACTCGCAGCCTGGTGCCGATCGGCGGCGGCAAGGACTCGCTGGTCAGCGTCGAGATCCTCAAGCGCGCCGGCGAGGCCGCGACCGCGACCTGGATCGGCACCTCGCCGCTGATCGAGGCCTGCGCGGCGCGGACCAGTCTGCCGACGCTCAACGTGACGCGCCAGGTCTCGCCGTTGCTGTTCGACTACAACCGCGCCGGCGCCTGGAACGGCCACGTGCCGGTGACCGCGATCAACTCGGCGATCCTCGTCGTCGCGGCGATCCTCTACGGCTACGACGCGATCGCGTTCTCGAACGAGCGCTCGGCCTCGAGCGCGACGCTCGAATACGAAGGCCAGCCGGTCAACCACCAGTGGAGCAAGAGCTGGGCGTTCGAGCACGCGTTCGCCGATCGCGTGCAGGCCCTGGTCGCGAAGGACCTCCACTACTACTCGCTGCTGCGGCCGCTCTCGGAACTGGCGGTCGCCGAACGCTTCGCGCGCGAGAACCGCTACGACGCGGTGTTCTCCAGCTGTAACCGCAATTTCCGCATTCTCGGGCCCAAGCCGGCCGACCGCTGGTGCGGGCAGTGTCCGAAGTGTCATTTCGTGTTCCTGGCGCTGGCGCCGTTCATGCCCAAGCCGCGCCTGCTCGGCATCTTCGGCGCCAATCTGCTCGACCAGCCGGCGCTGGCGCCGGGCTTCGACGCCTTGCTCGAATACCGCGACCACAAGCCGTTCGAATGCGTCGGCGAAGGCCGCGAATCGCGCGCGGCGATGGCGTTCCTGGCCGGTCGCGCCGAGTGGCGCGAGGACGCGCTGGTCGAACGCTTCGCGAGCGAGATCCGGCCGCAGCTCGCCGGCGAGGACCTCGCGCTGGCGCCGCTGCTGACGCCGGCCGGCGAGCACCGGATTCCGGCGCGTCTGGTCGCCTCGGTCGAGCGCGGCTGAGCGATGCGCATCGCCGACCTGGCCGGCCTGCGCGTCGCGATCTGGGGCTACGGCCGTGAAGGTCGCGCGGCCCTGATCGCGCTGCGGCGGCGCCTGCCGGATCTGCCGCTGACGCTGATCGGCTCGGCGGCCGAACGCATACAGGCGCAGGCCGATCTGGACGTGGCGTTCGACGGCGCAGCCGGTGCGTTCGAATGGCTGGCGGCGCCGCCCGATGCGGCCGTGCTGTCGGCGTACGACGTCGTGATCAAGTCGCCCGGCATCAGCGCCTGGCTGCCGGACCTGCTCGATGCGCGCCGCAACGGCACGCGCTTCACCTCGGGCACCGCGCTGTGGTTCGCCGAGCACCCGCAGGCGCGCGTGATCGCGGTCACCGGCACCAAGGGCAAGAGCACGACGACCGCGCTGATCGCGCATCTGCTGCGCGGCCTCGGGCGACGCGTCGCACTGGCCGGCAACATCGGCCTGCCGCTGCTCGAACTGCTCGATCCGGCGCAGCCGCCGGACTGGTGGGTGATCGAGCTGTCGAGCTTCCAGACCGGCGAGGCCGGGCCGCTCGCGGTCGGTGTCGTGACGCGGCTCGACGAGGAACATCTGGACTGGCACGGCAGCCGCGAGCGCTACGTCGCCGACAAACTGCGCCTGGCCGAGGCGGCGCGCGTCCTCGTGGTCAACGCGCAGCAGCCCGAGCTGCTGCGGCTGACCGAGCATCATCGCGACCGGCGCCGGTTCGGATACGCCGAGGGCTGGCATGCCGGCGCGGCCGGCATCGCGCGCGGCGGCGTCGAGATCGCTCCGCGTGCGGCGCTGGCGCTGCCGGGTCCGCACAACGTGCTCAATGCCTGCGCGGCGCTGGCCGCGATCGAGGCGGCCGGCGAGGACGCCGTCGCCGCCGCGGCGGCGCTGCCGCGGTTCCGGCCGCTGCCGCACCGGCTGCAATGGCTCGGCGAGCGCGAAGGCGTCGGCTACGTCGACGACAGCATCGCGACGACGCCGCAGGCGGCGCTCGAAGCACTCGGCAGCGTCGTCGACGCCGCGCGCGCGACCCTGATCGTCGGCGGTCACGAGCGCGGCCTGGACTGGCTACCGTTCGCGCAGGCGGTGCGGCTGCGGCCGCCGCAGGCGATCGTCGTCAACGGCGCCAATGCCGAACGGATCGGCGCGGTGCTGCGCGAGACCGGCGGTGCGTATCGGCTGCTTGTGGTCGCGCGGCTCGCCGATGCGGTCGCGGCCGCGCGCGCCTGCACGCCGCCCGGCGGCACGATCGTGCTGTCGCCGGGCGCGCCGAGCTTCGACCAGTTCCGCGACTATGCCGAACGCGGCCGCGCGTTCGCGGCGCTGGCCGGCTTCGATCCGGACGCGATCGGATCGATCGAAGGCCTCGGCATCGCCTGAGCCGGCAGCGCCGAGCGCGCGCGTACGCGGCGCGGCGCAGCGGCCGGGCCGACGAGGCGCGGATCCTGCACGAGGCCACCGTACCGTCGGTCCGGGCCCGCCCGGATCGCCGCCGAACGCGGTAGCCGTCGCGCACGCATCGAGCGACGCGCCTTCTCGTCTCGTCCAGGCCACCGGAGCGATGCGTCGGCATATTCGGCCGCCTCGCCGCGCGGCCGCATCCGGTCTGCATCGAAGGCCGATGGCCGGCGCGTTCCGTCGTGACGCGGGCCTGCACAGCAGGCGCGTACAATTGTCGCCTGCGCGGCCGCGCACGAGACCGATGAAAGACCGATGCTCGAACTGATTGGATTCGACGGCGACGACACGCTCTGGCACAGCCAGGACTACTACGATGCGGCCCAGGCCGAGTTCGAGCGGATCGTCGGCGCCTACGTCGACCTCGCCGATGCGCGCGTGCACGAGCGGCTGCTGGCGATCGAAGCCGGCAACATCGCGCTGTTCGGCTACGGCGCCAAAGGCATGACGCTGTCGATGATCGAAGCCGCCTACGACATCACCTGCGGCCGCATCGGCGCTGCCGACCTGCATCGCCTGGTCGGCCTCTGCAAGGAGGTGCTCGCGCATCCGGTCGAGCTGCTGCCGGGCATCCGCGCGGCGGTCGAAGCGGTCGCCGCGCACTACCGCGTCGTGCTGATCACCAAGGGCGACCTGATCCACCAGCAGGCCAAGGTCGCGCGTTCGGGACTCGGCGACCTGTTCCACCGCATCGAGATCGTCACCGAGAAGGACCCGGCGGCCTATACGCGCGTGCTGCGCGAATGCGGCAGTGTGCCCTCGGCGTTCGCGATGGTCGGCAACTCGCTGCGCTCGGACATCGAGCCGGTCGTGACGCTCGGCGGCTGGGGCGTCTACATGCCGTACCACTCGACCTGGTCGCTGGAGACCGACACGACGTTCTCGGCCGACGATGCGCGCGTGGTCCAGATCGGCGACGCGCGCGGCATTCCCGAGGCGATCGGCCTGATCGCCGGACAGGCTGCCGCGGCTCCGGCCACGGCGCCCTGACCGCTCGCCGTGGCGGCGACCGCGCCCAAAAACCGGCCGCCATGAGTACGAAGGCTCCACCTGGTCCATAATCGACCGGTCGCTTCGTAGGGTTCGCGGGCTTTGCAGCCGGTCCGCACGGGGAACCGAAGCGGCGAGGCTGCCCACTCCAGGGGAAGACCTCCGATGCTCCGCATATCCAAGGCCGCGATCGCCGCGCTGCTGGCGTTCGTCGCGCTGCCCGTTCCGGCGATCCAGCCGTACGAACCCTCCCAGGCCGATCCGGCCTCCGAAGCCGCCTACCGCGTGCCCGCGCTGCAGATCCACGACGCCGCGCTGGACGTCACGCCGTCGCTCGGCCTCGATGCGGCGCGCGACGCGCAGCTGCAGTCGCGGCTGGCGACGTTCACGCAGCGCCACGGCCGCGACTGGGAAGTGCGCTGGGACGCGCGCGGCGACCGCCCGAACCTGATCCAGGGCAGCGGCATCGCCCTGATTCCGGGCCGCGGCAATACGCTGACGCCGGCCGCGTTCGGCGTCGCCGAGGCCGCCGCGCTCGATCGCGACCGCGTCGCCGCCGAGGGCTTGCGCTTCGTCGGCGAGGTCGCCGGCCTGCTCGGCACGCACGGCCTGGACCTGCGCCTGGACGAGGAGCGTTCGGTCGCGTTCGGCGAGGGCAACCCGCGCTGGTTTCTCGAGTACGCGCAGTACCACCAGGGCGTACGCGTCGACGGCGCGTTCGTCTTCGTGCGCATCGCGCACGGCAACGTCGTGCAGTTCGGCGCCGAGCGGATCGCCGACGTCGCGATCGACGCGCGACCGTCGCTGACGCGCGACGCGGCGTTCGCGGCGGCCTGGAATGCGCTGGGCTTTCCGGCCGGCACGCGGCTGGCCGAGACCGTCGAGGCCGGCACGCTGGCGATCTACCCGACGCGTCCGGACGGCGAGAGCCCCGGCGATGCGTACGCCGGCGTGCGCGGCGGCGGCTACCGCCACGTGCTGGCCTGGCGCCACGTGTTCCGCGTCGAAGGCAATCCGTCGACCTGGCAGGTGCTGACCGATGCGCACACGGGCCGCCTGATCGACGTGCGCGATCTGAACGTCTACGCCGACGCGACCGTCAGCGGCGGCGTCTATGCGACGACCAATACCGATCCGGAGCTCGTCGTGCCGTTTCCGTTCACGGCGGTCACCAACAACGGCAGCAAGATCACCGATACCGACGGCGTCTATGACTACAGCGGCGGCACCGCCAGCTCGACGTTGAACGGCCGCTACTTCCGCATGAGCGACAGCTGCGGCTCGATCTCGCTGTCGAACAACAGCACCGGCAATCTCGCCTTCGGCAGCGGCGCCGGCACCGACTGCGCGACGCCCGGCGTCGGCGGCGCCGGCAACACGCACGCCTCGCGCAGCGGCTTCTATCACCTCACGCGCATCAACGAGAAGGCACGCGCGATCCTGCCGAGCAACACCTGGTTGCAGAGCACGGTCACCGCGAACATGAATCTCAACCAGACCTGCAATGCGTACTGGAGCGGCGGCTCGCTGAACTTCTTCAAGTCCGGCGGCGGCTGCTCGAACACCGGCGAGATCGCCGCGGTGTTCCTGCACGAGTGGGGGCACGGCCTCGACAGCAATACCGGCGGCGCCGCGAACGAGTACGGCAGCGGCGAGGCGGTCGGCGACACGTTCGCATTCCTCGAGACGCGCGACAGCTGCATCGGCCCGAACTTCCGTCCCGGCGGCCTGTGCCACAACTGCACGAGCTGCACCGGCGTACGCGACGTCGGCGACTTCAGCCTGCTCGGCACACGCACGCTGGCGACGCCGGCCAACGTCACCGCCTCGTCCGGCATCAACTGCGGCGCCTACATCGGCCTGACCGGCGTGGCCTGCCCGTACGTGGCGTCGAACGGTTCGGCCTACCGCGGCCCGATGGGCTACGAAGGCCATTGCGAGAGCTACATCGCGTCCAGTGCGAACTGGGATCTGACCCACATGCTGATCGACGCGCACGGCGAGGAAGCCGGCTGGCAGCAGATGGACCAGATCTGGTACGCCAGCCTGACGCCGTCCAAGAGCGCCTACCAGGTGCAGAGCGGCGGCCAGTGCAATCCGTCGGCGACCGTCAACGGCTGCGGCGCGACCAACTGGTACACGGTGTTCATCGCGGCCGACGACGACGACGGCAATCTCGCCAACGGCACGCCGAACGCCTGCCGGATCTGGGATGCGTTCAATGCGCACGGCATCGCCTGCGGCGCGCGGCCGGCCTGCAGCGCGGGCGCGGCCGACTTCTCGCTGAGCGTCACGCCGCCGACGCAGGCGGTCTGTGCCGGCAGCGCCACCAGCTACACGATCCAGATCGGCGCGCAGAACGGCTTCGGCAATCCGGTCAGCCTGGCCGCGTCGGGGCTGCCCGGCGCCGCGTCGGCGAGCTTCTCGCCGAACCCGGTCGCGCCGGGCGCGAGCTCGACGCTGACGGTCACGACCGGCGTGTCGACGCCGACCGGCAGCCATACGATCACGATCGCCGGCACCGTCAGCGGCAGCAGCGGCCACAGCGCGCAGGCGACGTTGACGGTATCGGCCGCACTGACCGCGGCGCCGACGCCGCTGACGCCGGCGAACGGCGCGACCGCGGTCGCCAGTCCGGTCACGCTGACCTGGTCGGCGGTGGCGGGCGCGACGGCCTACACGGTCGAGATCGCGACCGACGCCGGCTTCGGCACGATCGTGACCAGCGCACCCGGCATCACCGGCACCAGCTATACCGCGCCGAGCCTCAATCCCGGCACCACGTACTACTGGCGCGTGCGCGCGACCAACGGCTGCGGCAACGGGCCGCTGTCGAGCGTGTCGAGCTTCGGCACCGCGAGTCTGGTCTGCCTCGAGCCGGCGCTGGCGATTCCCGACAACAGCGCGACCGGCATCAACAGCACGATCAGCGTGTCCGACGCCAGCGCACTCGCGGGCATGCGCCTGCACATCCGCAGCACGCACACCTATCCGGGCGACCTCAAGTTCACGCTGAGCCGCAACGGCACCAACGTGCTGGCGATCGACCGGCCCGGCGTGCCGGCGACGACGTTCGGCTGCGGTACGCCGAACATCGACGTCGTGCTCGACGACGCCGCGACCAGTCCGGTCGAGAACGCCTGCGCGAGTTCGGCGCCGGGCATCGGCGGCACGCTGCGGCCGAACAATCCGCTCGACAGCGCGTTCGCGGGCCAGGCGTTCGCCGGCACCTGGACGCTCAACGTCAGCGACAACGCCAGCGGCGATACCGGCTCGCTGACGCGCTGGTGCCTGGAGCCGAAGATCGCCGCGCCGACCACGTACACGGTCGGCGGCGCCGTCGGCGGCCTGACCGGCAGCGGACTGACGCTGCGCCTCAACGGCGGCGCGCCACTCGCGATCGGCGGCAACGGCAGCTTCACGTTCCCGACGCCGCTCGCCAGCGGATCCGCATATGCGGTGACCGTCGAGGATCAGCCGGTCGGTCCCAGCCAGACCTGCACGGTAAGCGGCGGCAGCGGCACCGTCGGCAGCGGCAACGTGACCAGCGTCGCCGTCACCTGCACGACGCGCACGTTCCCGATCGGCGGCAGCGTCAGCGGACTGGCCGGCAGCGGCCTGACGCTGCGCCTCAACGGCGGTGCGCCGCTCGCGATCGGCGGCAACGGCGCCTTCACGTTCCCGACTCAGGTCGCCAGCGGGGCGGCCTATGCGGTCAGCGTCGACACGCAGCCGACCGGCCCGAGCCAGACCTGCACGGTCACCGCCGGCAGCGGCACGGTCGGCGGCGGCGCGGTCACCAACGTCGCGGTCGCCTGCACGACGCGTACGTTCCCGATCGGCGGCACGGTCAGCGGCCTCCTCGGCGGCGGTCTGACGCTGCGTCTCAACGGCGGCACGCCGCTGGCGATCGGCGGCAACGGCGCCTTCACGTTCCCGACTCAGGTCGCCAGCGGCGCCGCCTATGCGGTCAGCGTCGACGCGCAACCGACCGGCCCGAGCCAGACCTGCACGGTCACAGCCGGCAGCGGCACGGTCGGCGACGGCGCGGTCACGAACATCGCGGTCACCTGCACGATCCGCACGTACTCGGTCGGCGGCACGGTCAGCGGCCTGCTCGGCCAGGGCTTCACGCTGCGTCTCAACGGCGGCGCGCCGCTGGCGATCGGCGGCGACGGCGCCTTCACGTTCCCGACCGTGGTCGCCAGCGGCGGCAGCTACACGGTGACGGTCGGCGCGCAACCGACCGCTCCGGCGCAGACCTGCACGATCACCGGCGGCAGCGGTACGGTGACCACGGCCGACGTCGACGACGTCGCCGTCCTCTGCCGGACCGACGTGACCGACCGCCTGTTCGCCGACGACTTCGAGGCCGACGGCGGCTGAACGTCCGGGCGAAACGGGGTGCGCCGTCGCGGCGCGCCTCGTTTCGTTCAACTGCGGTTGGCGGCGCGCTGGCGACCATGCGCGCCATGACCGCACCCGACTCGTCCTACACGTTCGGCATCGAGGAAGAACTCTTCCTCGTCGATCCGGTCAGCCGCTGCGCGGTCACGCGCATGCCCAAGCGCTTCCTGTCCGACTGCCGGCGCGAGCTCGGCGAGCGGATCGGCCGCGAGCTGCTGCAGTCGCAGATCGAGATCGTCTCGCCGGTGTTCGCCGACGCCGCCGGGGCGGCCGCGACGATGACCGACCTGCGCCGGCGCCTGGCCGGCGTCGCCTGCCGCCACGGCCTGCACGTGCTGGCGGCCGGCACGCAGCCGCTGACGGCGTGGCGCAGCCAGGCGGTCAGCCCGAAGGAGCGCTATGCGCGCCTGCTCGACGACTACCAGATCCTGGGCCTGCGCAATCTGGTCTGCGGCCTGCACGTGCACGTCGGCGTGCCCGGGTCGGTCGACCGCGTCCGCGTGATGAACCGGCTGCTGCCGTGGCTACCGGTGTTCCTCGCGCTGTCGGCGTCCTCGCCGTTCTGGAGCCGGCAGTCGACCGGCCTGCACAGCTATCGCCAGGCCGCCTACGACGAATGGCCGCGCACCGGCATCCCCGATGCGTTCGAGGATCAGGCCGACTACGACGCGTTCGCCGACCTGCTCGAGCGCAGCGGCGCGATCGAGAGCCGCCAGTCGCTGTGGTGGGCGATCCGCCCCTCGCACCGCTTTCCGACGCTGGAGCTGCGCATCGCCGACAGCTGCACGCGACTGGACGACGCACTCGCACTGGCCACGCTGTATCGCTGCCTGGTCCACGCCCACGTCGAGGATCCGGCGCTCGGCCGCGCGTCCGGATCGGCGGCCGTCCTGCGCCGGCTCGCCGACGAGAACCGCTGGCGCGCCAAGCGGTACGGCGTCGCCGCGGATTTCATCGACCACGACGGTCGCCGCCGCGACATCGCGGCGCTGCTCGACGAGGCCGAGCCCTGGCTGCGCCGTTCGGCCGAGGCGCTCGGCGTCGCCGACGTGCTCGGCCCGATCCGCGCGATCCTGATCCGCGGCAGCAGCGCCGACCGGCAGCTGGCGATCTATCGCGACGCACGCCACGCCGGCGCAGGCCGCATCGAGGCGCTGCACGCCGTGGTCGACTGGCTGATCGCCGCCAGCCTGCCGGCGCCGGGCTTGTCGCCGGCCGGGCATACGGACGACGATAGCGACGGCCCCCGCCACACCGCGCCCGCGACCGCCGCCGCTCCATGACCGCATCCGACACACCGCGCAAACTGATCATCGGCGTCTCCCCGCGCATCCTGCGCCAGGTCCCACGCGAACTCGGCTTCCGCGGCAAGACGCTGCAGTATCTGGAGCAGTCGGTCGCGCAATGGGTGATGGCGCTCGACGCGGTCGTCTTCATGGTGCCGACGGTCGAGCGCGAGAGCCTGATCCGGCGCGCGCACGTCGACATTCCGGACATCGTCGCCGCGCTCGACGGCCTGATCCTGCAGGGCGGCGCCGACATCGACCCCAGCGCCTACGGCGAGGCGCCGACCCATACCGTCGGTGCGGTCGACGTGCTGCGCGACCGCTTCGAGCTGGACCTGCTGCGCGCGTTCGCGGCGGCCGGCAAGCCGGTCTTCGGCATCTGCCGCGGCATGCAGCTGATCAACGTCGCGTTCGGCGGCACGCTGCATCAGGATCTGCGTGCCGACGGCGCGACGCACGCCAGCCACGTCCACGCCGATCTGTACGACGAGCACAAGCATCCGCTCCGGCTCGATCCCAAGACCTGGATCGGCGCGATCTACGGCGACACCGACGAGGGCTGGGTCAACTCGATCCATCACCAGGGCGTCAAGGCGCTCGGCCGCGGCGTCGTCGCCGGCGCCTGGTCCGACGATGGCGTGATCGAGGCGATCCGCGTCGAGAGCCCGGGCTTCGTCGTCGGCGTGCAGTGGCATCCGGAGTTCCACGACGGCCGCGACGCCGACCTGCTCGCGGCCGATCCGCTGATGCAGGCGTTTCTCGACGCCGCCGACGCGGCGCGCAGGCGCTGAGCCGTCGCGGCACGACGGCGCGGCGCCGCGCCCGGTCGACACGGCGGCCGTCGCCGCGACGTAGGCGCCGCGGCGGTGACGCCTGGCCGCACCGATGTACGGCCCGACGGCACGACGCGCCGGCTTCTGGAACAATCGGGCCTTTCGGTGCGAGGAACCGTTGGGCGTGAATCACGAAGAACGCCGGCGGCCGTTTCCCGACACGGACGCCGCAGCGGCGCGGACGCGCCGATGACCGGGCGCGGCATCGACGGCACGACCCTGCTGGCCTGGCGCAACCTCGCGCACGATCGCGCGCGCTTCGCCGCGACGATCGTCGGCGTGGTCTTCGCGGTCATGCTGATGGGCGTGCAGCTCGGTCTGCTGGTCGGCTTCACGCGCACGACCTCGGGGCTGGTCGACAACACCGATGCGCCGCTGTGGATCACACCGGCCGGCACGACCAACCTCGACATCGCCGGCCGCCTCGAACTGCGCCGGCGCTACGAGGCACTCGGCGTGCTCGGTGTCGAGCGCGTCGATCCGCTGATGATGCAGTTCGGCTTCTGGACGCGGCCCGACGGCGGCAGCGAGAGCGTCGGTCTGGTCGGCTTCGATCGGGCCGGCGGCCAGGGCGCGCCGTGGCGGCTGGTCGAGGGCGATCCGGCCGATCTCGAACGCGACGATGCGGTCGTCATCGATCGGCTCTACGCGCACAAGCTCGGCGTCGAGCGCATCGGCGACACCGTCGAGATCAACCGCCGCCGCGCACGCGTGGTCGGCTTCACGCAGGGCATCCGCACGTTCACGCAGAGCCCGTACGTGTTCATGCATCACCGCCACGCGCAGCGCCTGGCCGGCTTCCCCGATACGCAGACGACGTATCTGCTCGTGCACACGCGTGCCGGTGCCGACCCCGAAACCGTGCGTGCCGCGCTCAAGCGGCGGCTCGGCGCGGTCGACGTCTGGCACGCGCGCGATCTGGCGCGGCAGGCGCAGACCTACTGGATGATCACGACCGGCGCCGGCTCGGCGCTGCTGCTGGCGGCTGCGCTCGGCCTGATCGTCGGCATCGTCATCGTCGGCCAGACGCTGTACGCCACGACGATGGACCGCCTGCCCGAGTACGCGACGCTGCGCGCGATCGGCGCACCGACCGGTTATCTCAATCGCGTGATCCTCAAGCAGGCCGCGATCAGCGCGGCGATCGGCTACGCCGGTGGCATGGTCGCGGTGCTGATCGTCGTCGCGGCGTCCTCGCGCACCAACGTCGCGGTCGCGATGCCGCCGTGGCTGGCCGCGGTGCTGGCCGCGCTGACGGTACTGATGTGCGCGTTCGGTGCGATCGTCTCGGTACGGCGCCTGATGCGGATCGATCCGACGGCGGTGTTTCAATGAGCGATGGCCCGGTGAGCGGCCGCAGCGTGGTGCGCCTGCGCGATGCGCGCATGACCTACGGCCGCGGCGCGACCGCGTTCGAGGCCCTGCGCGGCGTCGACCTCGACGTCGAGGCCGGCGAGCTCAGCCTGCTGCTCGGGCCGAGCGGCTCGGGCAAGACGACGCTGCTGCAGGTCATGGGCTGCCTGCTGCGCCCGAGCGGCGGCGAGGTCGCGCTGTTCGGACAATCGCTGTCCGGCCTGGACGCCGAGGCGCTGGCGCGGCTGCGCCTGCGCCACGTCGGCTTCGTGTTCCAGCACTACAACCTGTTTCCGACGCTGCGTGCCTGGGAGAACGTCGCGATCGCGCTCGAGCTGAAGGGCGTGCCGCGCGCGCGGCGTCGCGTCGAGGCCGCGCGCCTGCTCGACCGGCTCGGCCTGGCCGACCGGCGCGACCACTTCCCGGCCGAACTGTCCGGCGGCCAGAAGCAGCGCGTCGCGATCGCGCGCGCACTGGCCGACGCACCGGAGCTGCTGCTGGCCGACGAGCCGACCGCGGCGCTGGACGGACGCACCGGCCAGGAAGTGGCCGCCGTGCTGCACGAACTGGCGCATCGCGAAGGCTGCGCGGTCGTCGTGGTCAGCCACGATCCACGCATGGAGCGCTTCGGCGACCGTATCCTTCACCTGGAGGACGGCCGGCTCAAGGACGATCGCCGTCCGAACGCGCCCGATGCCGGCGCACCGACCGACCACGATCGAAGGCCCTGATGCGCACCCTCGTTCCGCTGTGCCTGCTGCTGTCGATGCTCGCCGCCTGCGCGCGTGCGCCGGATCCCGCAGCACGGCCCGCGGCCGAGACCGACGAGCCGCGCGTCGCCGCCGGCGGCCTGGTCGAGCCGGCCGGCGAGGAGCGCGTGATCATTCCGCAGCTGTCCGGGCGCCTGGCGCGCGTGCTGATCGACGAGGGCGATGCGGTCAGCGCCGGCCAGCTGATCGCCGAGATCGAGAATGCCGAGTACCGCGCCGCGCTGGCGGCCGCCGAGGCGCAGGTCGCGCTGCGCCGTGCCGAGCGCGAGCGCCTGCGCAACGGCGCGCGCCGCGAGGACGTCGATCAGGCCGCCGCGGTGCTCGCCGCGGCGAGCGCGCAGCAGCGGCTGGCGGCCGCCGAAGCGAAACGTCGCGCGACGATCGCCGAGCGCGGCCTGATCAGCACCGAACAGCGCGAGCAGGCCGAGGCGCAGGCCGCCGCGACCGATGCCGAGCGCCGCCGCGCGGCCGCCGCGCTGGCCCTGCTCGAAGCCGGCACGCGGCGCGAGGATCTGGACGCCGCCGACGCGGCGCTGGCGGCCGCCGAGGCCGAGCGCGATCGTGCGCAGGCGCTGTTCGAGAAGAGTCTGATCCGCTCGCCGATCGACGGCACCGTGCTCAAGCGCGACCAGCGCGAAGGCGAGACCGTGGTCGCGCTGGCGCCGGTGCCGCTGGCGCGCATCGGCGACCTGCGACGCCTGCAGGTGCGTGCCGACGTCGACGAGCTCGACATCGGCCGCGTCCGCGTCGGGCAGGAGGCCAGCGTGCATTCCGATGCGTTCGCCGACCAGCGTTTCGCCGGCCGCGTGACCCACGTCAGCCGGCGCATGGGTCCGCGCAACCAGACCTCGGGCGATCCGGCCGAGAAGCAGGACGCCAAGATCCTCGAGGTGCTGATCGAGCTGGACGGCCAGCCGCCGCTGCCGGTCGGCCTGCGCGTGGACGTGTTCATCCGCGCGCTGCCGGTCGCCCCGGCCGGGGGCTAGATGTGTAAATCCAGCACGTGGTCCAGGGGAATGCGAGAGATCGGTGATTAGTTGGTGGACTGTCCATGCGGCGGCCCTGCGCGGTTCATCGCTTTTGAAGCAGCCCGATATCAAAGTGGGCCAAGAGGTCCCATGAAGAGCCCTCAATCGCCCAAAACTCCTGCTCATCTCTCAGACCGGCTTTCCGCAGGCTGGCGTTGTGCAGTTTTCCGCTGGTTGGTGGCGAAGCGAGCGGATCGAGGAGAAGGAATCGATCCTCCGAGGCGCCTGTCATAAGGAAGGCGTGCCCGCACTCGATACCATAAGACCGGTGGCGACATTGCGCAGCGATGAGAGCTGGCAAGCGATGCCTGGCGGCCTGCTGAAAGGCGAGCCGCACCGATCTACTTGATCCTGCACAGTGACGCCACCGTGCGTCAAACCAAGGCAGATGCCGTCGGATAACGCTCAGCATGTCGGTCCGACTGGCGCCAGTCCACTGTATGCCTCGCCTGACTCCGAACATCTGGAGTGCTTGCTGGCGATCTGTCGGGCAGCCCATTAGCGACAGGTACATGCCTGTCGCATACACGGCGCAGTAGTCCGACCGAATGCTCTGCCGAAGAAACACTGTTTATGCAGTGGGTAGCATAGAACCGAATCCCCGGTAGCCACCTTTCACCGCCTTCTTCACCGCCACTGTTTTTTTGATCGCCTTTTTCGCAAAGGTCTTCTTCACAGACGCTTTCTTCGCGGAAGCCTTCTTCTCCAAGACGGCCTTCTTTGCCGCGGCACTCTTCGCAGGGGTTCGCTTCGCGGCCACCTTTCTCGCCCCGGCCTTCTTAACCGCCGCCTTCTTGGCAGCCTTCTTGACCCCAACCTTCTTTGCAACGGCCATGCCTCCTCCCTATCGAGTCGTGTCCACCGAAAAGCCAATTCAGTCAGTTGCTCTTTCCCGCGTTTCGGAATAGGTCATTGGATCCTTCTGCATTCGCAAGGTCAAACCCCAGGCGAATGGCCGTGCCACCCCCGAGCCGGGGTATAACCGCACCAATCCAGAACGGCTCATTAGCTGAGTTTTCGAAAATAGTGGCTCCGGGTTTGATAGGGCAAGGGGACACGACTTCGGGCGAAAACGTGTTGTGCAAGAGCCAGAACACTTTTCCTTCTGCGCCAACGGGTGTCGAAAGAGAGGCGACAAACGACCAATGTCCTTCGCCGACGTGCGTGACCTTCACCAACAACGCATATCCTTCCGCCTCGTTTGGACCGAAATCTTGCATGGCCTCATAGTCCACAGAGTTCGCCTGACTATAGCGCGTCCGCACGTCGACGAGGGTCACGTCGTCGACACCAGCGGATCTCATCGCATCGATCTGCCGGTCAAGCGCGGCGGCGGGGACTTTGAAGTACAGAAGATTCTTGTTGAGTCTCTTAATCTCGCTGGCCAATGCGTTGATCATATACGACTGTCGGAGCTCCGAGGGCAGATAGCGGAGGCACCACAGATACATCAGGAGAAATCCGGAAAGCCCGAATGCCAACGCGATTGCGACGCCCGGAGTGCCGTTCAATCTGGTCGGGTCGGCTGTAATCTCTCGCGTCAGCCACACGCCGGCCTCGCTCGACCGTTCCCATATGGCTTTGAGGTTCACTAGGGCAAGACCCACGATCATCGTAGTCAGCCAGTCGGCGATACGTTCTAGGCTCGTATTGGGCCGGATTTGACCCGCGTGTGGTGTGGGCGGAACAGTTCCGTCGGCGGGACCGGGTATTCCGCCTACGCTGGGCGCTCCAAAAAGAAGGCCCAGCAAGCTGCCCACCGCAAATGAGGCGGCACCGCTAATAGTCGCGGCCATCCCGCCAGACAGTGAACACCCCCAAGCGGTACAGGTCCGAGCCGAGAAACCGTAGAAAAAGACTCCCACGCCACCCAGGAACGTCGCAATCACGATTACCGCAATGACAAGCGCAACTTGGGAACTGCTGGTCGGATCGCGAACGATGTTCCAGGCATTGGACAAGATTTTCACTGATCGCACTCCCCGATGCGCGAGTTTGGAGCGTATAGCTTTTTTTTTCCGGCTACAACCATCGCTAAAACGAGCGCCCATCGGTTGCGATTCGTCTCTTCGATGCTCATAACCCCATGTCTCGAAGTGGAGGTGGGCGGGGACGGCGACCGGTCCGTCAGATCGAATCGCTGTCGCTTGCCACTTGTCTCATCGGCGCGTGCACGTCTCCCGCGCTAAGTCGATGGACGCGATCGCGCTGTAAGAAATTTCCTACAGAAACTGTCGTCGACTTCGGACGAAAAAGAACGCCGATTTTGGCATGCTCTCCCCGCCGCCTCGCGTGCTGGCGGGGCGGTGCATCCGCGCATTTCGCGCCACTCGAAGAAGGACTTCTCACCCATGGATCGCGTCCTGGCGAGAATTGCGTTGCTCGTGCTCATTGTTTTCGCCGGCCCGCTCAAGGCCACCACCGTCGAGGACTGGGCGCTGTGCAACAACTGCACCACGCAAGCCCAGTTCGAGGCTGCCGCCGTCGCATAGGTCGGCAACCGCATGGGCACGTTCGAGGTCTAGGTCGGCAACATCTACACCTCCAAGGTCTACCGCGTCTCGGTGACGACCAACCTCTATCCGAGCAATCCGGCGGGGGAGGACCCCGGTGAAGGTTTCGAGCTGCAATCGGGCCACCAGGTCGTCGAACTGCCATCGGCGCCGCCGAGCCTGGTGGTCAGCGGGGATGCCGTTCCTTCCTCGTACGCAACCATCAATCACACGATGGAGGAGCCGCAGGAGGTCCAAGACCAGTTCCATGGCGTCGTCGTGCTGTTCGGAAAGCAACCACTGATCGCACCGGGTCCGAAGATTCCGGGACTCGGATCATTCGGGACACGGTGGGACACCAGCGTGTGCAACGTGGTCAACAACGCGCTCACGGCCATGAATCCAGCGTGGCAGGCGGGGCAAATCTCCCCGCCCTCCCTGGGCAAGCTCTTCGGTGCGCTGACCTACTTCTTCGGCCGGGGTCCCACGGCGCACGTCGTGTTCAACAACGGCGACGTGGCCAGCTTTCAGGCCAATCCGTTGAGTCCCAGCGCGTGTCGCTACCTCGACGGGACCGCGCAGGACCGCGACGGCAATCCGTTGTCGGAGGAGGGGGGTATTCCGGGCAACAGCGGCGGCGGCGTTACGGTCGTGCCGCATCCGGGCTCCGGGCAGGTGCACTACGGCTCCGGATCGTACTGGATGGTGTGCTCGTTCCAGGGAGACGTGCTCCTGGAGTGCTACGTGCAGTACGTGCCGGAGTGAGCGCGCGTAGACCGGGCGACCTGCCCTACAATTCGCGACGAGGTGGCTGAAGTGATGAAGAACTACCGATTTTTGCTCGGCTTTCTGTCCGGGATCATCGCGACCGTGGTCGTCGGCACGGTGATTGCGCTGTTCGTCGTTCCCACGGGTGCAGATAACGCGATCGAGGAACTGGCCCAAGTCACTTCCCTGATCGTAGCCGGCGATCACCAGCGGTCGCCGGAAGAAGCCTATGCTGCGCAGGTGCATCGCGCGGACATTCTCACGCTGACGGTCGGGTATGCCTACGGGGAGATCAGCTCGGACCGCCTGAAGGCCAAGTTGCGCGCGGCAATAGGCAAGTTCAACAGCGTGGGCTTCGCCGAGCTGGCAGGAGAGCTGAACCCCCATGCGCAAGGTGTCCGTGCCTGCATCCTCGGCGACGAAAGCCGCACCGATGCTCAGGTGATCGCCTGCATCCGGGAGGCGCTGCCTCCCGCTCCAGTCCGGGTCGCGTCGAGCTGACGACCTCGCACCCTACCGGACCGCCGCCGCGTCCGGTCAAGGTGTCGCGGCCGAGGCGATCGGAGCGGGCCGACCGGTGCGCCGCGTGTTCGCCCCCCAACTAGCGCCATGCGAAGGCGCGGCATCGAACGGAGCCGCGCCTCGTTTGGAACCCGTGATGCGCGCCCGAAGGCGCGGACCCGCGTTCGACGGTCAGGGCTGCGCGAGCTCGACGTCCTGCACGAAGACCAGACCCTTCGCGGTCGCCTGGACGCGCTGATCGAAGTGCTTGAACCACTGCTCGTACAGCGCGTACATGCGCACCTGGCCGTCCATCATCGCGCGCTGCTCCTCCGGCATCGCCTCGGCGAAGCGCTTGGTGGCGTCGCCGATCAGGCCGTAGAGCCGGGCGCTGTAGCGGAACGAGAGCAGCTGCGCGTCGGTCGCGGCCGGCTCGGCGATCCAGCTGCCGAGGTCGCCGCCGGCGCTGCCGGTGCCGAACGCGATGCCGAGCGCCTGCGGCACCATCGCGGCCTGCGCGAACTCGACGAAGCCGGCCGCCTCGGGCGGCAGCGCGAGATCGACCGGCGTGCCGTCGGGACGGATCTGCACGTCGCGCAGCGCCGGCACGGCGAGCTGGGCCATGCTGACCAGGGTCGCCGGATCGCCGCTGGCGACCAGCAGCTTGGCGGCGAAGTCGGGCTTGTCGGCGGTCCACTCGAAGCGGTCCAGACTGATGCGCAGACCGGTCAGGTCGCTGAGCGGCGGCGGCACGGTCTGGCCGATCTTCGCCTTGAGGTCGGTTGCGCCGCCGTTGAGGAAGGCCAGCGCCTCGCAGCGGTACGGCGCGGCGATGATCGCGTCGGCCTGCTTCTCGACGAAGTCCTTGAGCTTGAGCACCGGCACCGACAGGCTCAGATCGAGCAGGCCGGAGGCGGTCGACGCCGAACCGGGCGGCGGCACCGCCAGCGCCTGCACCGACTGCGCGAGCGCGGGGTCGAGCTCGAGCAGGCTGCGCATCGTCATGTGCCCGGCATCGAGCGCGGTATAGCCGAAGCTGGCGCGCGGCATGTGCGCGACGATCGCCTCGGCCTCGGCACGGCAGGTCGCGTCGAGCGCCGGCGGCGTTTCGGTGGCGAGCTTCGCGAACGCCTGGTAGCCCGGATCGCGATCGATCAGCGCGACGACGCGACGCAGGTCGACCCACCCGCTGCCGTACGGCAGGTAGCCTTCGGCGCTGTTCAGCGCGGCCAGTTCGCCGGAGTCGGCCAGCGAGGATTCGGGCCGGTCCAGGCCGAGCAGGCGGCGCTTGAGCGCCTCGTCGGCACTCGTCGGCGCCAGCGTGGCGACCAGATGGCGGCCCTGGATCGCGATCAGACCCTGCACGTCCTCGGCGCCGACGATCCACAGATCCTGGTCGCCGATGCGGCCGGTGCCGAGCTTGGCGCCGGACTTGGCCTCGACGCGCGCGACGGCGGCGCGGAACGCGTCCGCATCGGCGAGCTCCACGCGCAGCACCGGAATCAGGCCGACGCCGTAGAACGCCGAGCGAACCTTCATGCCGAGACCGATCTCGGCGAGCTTCTCGGGCGTGTCGCGCGGCGCCAGCTCGTCGTACAGCGCGCGCACCACGCGCGCCGCGTCGGCGTGCTTGGGATCCTTTTCGAGCTCGGTCACGACCGGCGCGAACTGCTCGAACATGACCGGCCAGAACACCTTCATCTGCGCCGCGAAGACCTGCACGGTCGCCTCTGGCAGCGGCTCGACGTTGGCGACCACGTACGGCGTATCGGCCGGAATGAACGCGAGTGGATCGGAGGTGTCGGCCTTCTTGCCGCAGGCGGCTAGGCCTAAGACCGCGCAGGCGACCGCGAGGCGTTTGACGAGGATGTCCATGAGTGTCTCTCTGATGATGAAAAAGATGGCAAGCGGCCCATGCGGACCCGTCCCCCGATCGGCGAGCGGCCGCGGCATCGAGTCCCGGCCGTTACGCAGGCCGACGGCACGGCCGCCGACCTGCGGATGAAATCTTTCGTCGCGGCGCGGCCTCAGCGCTCCAGCAGCGCGGCCAGCACCGCCATGCGCACGAACACGCCGTTGGCGACCTGTTCGAGCACCAGCGACTGCGCACCGTCGGCGACCGCGTCGGCGATCTCGATGCCGCGGTTCATCGGCCCCGGATGCAGCACGACCGCACCGGCGGCGGCGCGTGCGAGCCGCGCGGTGTCCAGGCCGTAGCGCGCGTGGTACTCGCGCTCGTCGGCGATCATCGCACTGGCCATGCGCTCCTTCTGCAGGCGCAGCATCACGATCACCTCGGCGCCGTCCAGCGCCGCGTCGAAATCCTCGAACCGCGTGCAGCCGGCAAACGCATCGGCGTCCGCATCCGGCAGCAGCGCCTGGGGGCCGCACAGCCGGATCTCGCGCGCACCGAGCGCGGCGAACGCGTCGGCGTCCGAGCGCGCGACGCGCGAATGGCGCACGTCGCCGCAGATCACGACGCGGCGTCCTTCGACCGAACCGAGCCGGTCACGGATCGAGAGTGCGTCGAGCAGACCCTGCGTCGGATGCGCATGGTTGCCGTCGCCGGCGTTGACGACGGCCGCGGCGCGCGCGTGCCGCGCCAGCCGCTCGGGCGTGCCGTTCTCCTTGTGGCGCACGACGAACGCGTCGCAGTCCATCGCCTCGAGCGTCGCCAGCGTGTCCTCGAGCGTCTCGCCCTTGCTGGTCGACGAGGCCGCGATGTCGAAGTTGACGACGAGGGCGCCGAGCCGGCGCGCGGCCAGCTCGAAGCTGGTGCGCGTGCGCGTGGACGGCTCGAAGAACAGATTGGTGACGGTGCGGCCGGCCAGCAGCGGCGGCAGCGCGGCGGCGCCGCCGCGGCGCTGCGCCTCGCGCAGGTCGGCCGCGCGATCGAGCAGGGCGGTGATGCGCGCGGCGCCCAGGCCGTGCAGCGAGATCAGATGGCGCAGGCGCCCTGCGGCGTCGAGTTGGTCGGTCATGGGGACGTCACGGCAACGGAATCGTCGGGGGCGGCCATCCAGGCTTCGAGGATGACCTCGGCGGCCAGCGCATCGATCGCGGCGGCGTCCTTGCGGCGCGCCGCGCCCTGGGCGCGGCGATCGGCGAAGCGGCGGCTGGCCTCGCGCGAGGTGTAGCGCTCGTCGGTCGCGTAGACGACGCGGCCGTAGCGACGGCCGAGCGCGGCGGCGAACGCGCGCGCGCCGCGCGTGGCGGCCTGTTCGCCGCCGTCGAGCGTCAGCGGCAGGCCGACCACGAATGCATCGGGCTTCCACTCGCGGACCAGGTCGTCCAGACGCGCCCATTCCGGCGCGGCGCCGTTGCCGATCGTCGTCAGCGCGCGCGCGCTGCCGGCCAGGCGGTTGCCGACCGCCACGCCGATCAGGCGGCTGCCGTAGTCGAAGCCGAGCACGGTGAGGATCGCGTCAGGCGTTGCCGACATAGCCGGCCAACTGCACCAGGTCGCTGACGCCGAGGATCGCCGCGGCGGCCTGCCAGCGCCGGTCGAGCGGCGTCTCGAACAGGATCTGCTCGCTGACCGGCGCGGTCAGCCAGGCGTTCTCGCGCAGCTCCTGCTCGATCTGGCCGGCGCCCCAGCCGGAGTAGCCGAGCGTCACCAGCGACTGGCGCGGGCCGTTGCCTTCGGCGATCGCGGCGAGGATGTCGCGCGAGGTCGTCACGCTGATGCGCTCGGAGATGCGGAACGAGGATTCCCAATCGCCGTGCGGCGAGTGCAGGACGAAACCGCGCTCGGGCTGCACCGGCCCGCCGATCAGCACCGGCGCATCGTTGACGTCGGTCAGCTCCGAGCGCATCGACATCTGGTCGAGCAGGTCGCCGAGGCGGTACTCGGACAGGCGATTGATCTGCAGCCCCATCGCGCCGTCCTCGCCGTGCTGGCACACGAACGTGACGCTGCGCGCGAAGTTGGCGTCGCGCAGTCCGGGCATCGCGATCAGCAGTTGGTTGGCCAGTCCGCTCGAGGCTTGCATGGGCCGCATTGTACGGCGCCGCGCCTGCCCTGCGCGCATCCGACGTTCACCGGACGGACAGCGAATGCGGCCCGATCACTGCGTGCGCAGCACGTCGCCGGGCAGGAACTGCCAGGTCCGCGTGATGTAGAGCTCGTCGACCTTCTCGTCGGTGTCGGGCACGGCCGGGAACGGCGCCGACAGGTGGATGCTGCGCTCGGCGGCCGCGTCGAGCGCCTTATGGCCGCTGGACTTGATCACGTCGACGCTGCGCACGCTGCCGTCGCGGTTGAGGCCGACCGTCATGATGACCTCGCCCTTGAGCTGGCCGCGGCGCGCGTCGTCGGGATAGTTGAGGTTGCCGACGCGCTCGACGCGGGCGACCCAGGCGCGCATGTAGGCCGCGAACGCGTGCTCGCGCGTATTGGCCGAGATGTACTTGCGCTTGGGCCGCTTGGCGTAGCGCTGCGACTCGCGCTGCAGTTCCTCGGCCAGTCGCGCCATCTCGAGCCGGCGCTGCAGCGCCTCGCGCTCGGCCAGCTGCGGCATGGGCTCGGTCAGGGGCGCCTCGCGGTCGGTCCGCACCGCGAAGTCCGAGCGCTCGCGCGTCAGCATCTCGGCCTGGCGCGCCGTGCTCGGCCGCGGCGCGCCGTCCTCGGTCGGCAGCGGCGCGATACCGTCGGTGGCCTTCGGCACCGGGCTCGACAGCCGCTCGCTCGGCCGCAGCGGCTGGTCGGCGTCGCCGCCGCCGCTGTTGGCGGCCTGGGCCAGGAAATCGGCCTTGTCGGGCTTCTCGCCGCTGGCCGACTGCACCAGGATCACGTCCAGCGACGGCAGATGCGGCGCGGCCTTCTCGTACTCGAACGTCAGGCCAAGCGCGATCACGGCGTGCGCGACCACCGAGAACAGCAGCGTCACGCCGAGCCGGTCGGCGATGCCGGGCGACGCCATCAGCGCTGGCCGGCCTCGAGCCGGTCGAACAGCTGGCCGGCGATGTTGAGTCCGAACTGCGCGTCGAGCTCGCGAATGCAGGTCGGCGAGGTGATGTTGATCTCGGTCAGGTAGTCGCCGATCACGTCGAGCCCTACGAAGACCAGGCCGCGTCGGCGCAGCTCCGGCGCGACCTCGGCGGCGATCCAGCGGTCGCGCTCGGACAGCGGCACGCCGACGCCCTTGCCGCCGGCGGCCAGGTTGCCGCGGAACTCGTCGCCCTGCGGGATGCGCGCCAGCGCGTACGGCACCGGCTCGCCGTCGATCAGCAGGATGCGCTTGTCGCCGGCGTCGATCTGCGGAATGAACTGCTGCGCGATCGCCAGCTGCCGCCCGTTCTCGGTCAGCGTCTCGAGCAGGACGTTGAGATTCGGATCGCCGTGGTGCGAGCGGAAGATGCCGCGGCCGCCCATGCCGTCGAGCGGCTTGAGCACGACCTGGCCGTGCTCGGCCGTGAAACGCTTGAGCTCGGCCGCGTCGCGCGCGACCAGGGTCGGCGCGATGCACTGCGGGAACTGCAGCGCGAACAGCTTCTCATTGGCGTCGCGCAGGCTGCGCGGATCGTTGACGACGCGCGCGCCGCCGCGCTGCGCGAGCTCCAGCACCATCGTGTCGTAGACGAACTGCGCGTCGACCGGCGGATCCTTGCGCGCCAGGATCAGGTCGATCGTGCGCAGGTCGCGCCAGACCGCGTCGCCGAGCCGAAACCAGTCGTCCGGATCGTCCTGGACCGACAGCGGCGCCAGGCGCGCGTACGGCTCGGCGCCGTGCAGCGCGAGGTCGCCCTGGGTCATGTAGAGCACGGTCCAGCCGCGCCGTTGCGCCTCGAGCAGCATCGCGAACGTGGAGTCCTTCTTGACCCGGATCTTCTCGATCGGATCCATCAGGACGGCAAGGGTCGAGGGCATGGGCACTCCGCGTCGGGCCGTCGGCCGGAAAATGGGATGGGGACACCGTTTCCGGTCGTCACCCGCGGCATATACTACAGGCACGATCGCGAGGGGACGCCGGCCGGCCAGGTCTCGAGCCTGGCTTTTTGTCGTTCTTTCTTGCGCTTACAAAAGAAACTTGACAGTCTCGCTAAGCGACGGTTAAGAAGCTCGACTCGGCTTGGTGGTTGGGGAATCCGCAGGTGGACGAGGCAAGAACTGAGAACCTGGGCGGCCTGAAGGTCATGGTCATCGACGACTCCAAGACCATCCGCCGCACCGCCGAGACCCTGCTGCGCAAGGAAGGCTGCGACGTCATCACGGCCACCGACGGCTTCGAGGCGCTGGCCAAGATCTCCGACCAGCAGCCGCACATCATCTTCGTCGACATCATGATGCCGCGCCTGGACGGCTATCAGACCTGCGCGCTGATCAAGAACAACCAGATGTTCAAGTCCACGCCGGTCATCATGCTCTCGTCGAAGGACGGCCTGTTCGACAAGGCGCGCGGCCGCATCGTGGGATCCGAGCAATACCTGACCAAACCGTTCACGCGTGAGGAACTGCTCGGCGCGATCCGCCGGCACGTGGACCTCAAATGAGTGGACCGGCCATTCGACGCGATGGGGGCACGCGATGGCACACATATTCATCATCGACGACTCGCCGACGGAAGTCCGCGTGCTCACCGGCTTCCTCGAGAAGGCCGGGCACCGCGTGAGCAGCGCGCCGAGCGCCGAGGAAGGCATCGACCAGGTGCGCCGGGCCAGGCCCGACCTGGTGATCATGGACATCATCATGCCGGGCATGAACGGCTTTCAGGCCACGCGCCAGCTCAGCCGTGACGCCGCCACCTCGGCGATCCCGGTCGTCATGGTGACCACCAAGTCGATGGAGACCGACCGCATCTGGGCGCTGCGCCAGGGCGCCAAGGCGTTCATGACCAAGCCGGTCGCCGAAAAAGAACTGCTCGGCCAGATCGACGGCCTGCTGTCGGCCTAGAGGACCCCACGATGTCGACCTCCGCCCCTGCCTTCCTGAGCCCGTTCGAAGCCCTGGCCGAGTACGAGCGCCGCAGTCTGGCGCACGCCGCCGGCGCGCCCGAACAGGCCGAGGCGCCGGGCCTGTGGCGCGGCATCGGCTTCCGCGTCGGCCAGCGCTACCTGGCCAGTACGATCGGCGAAGTCAACGAGATCCTGACGCTGCCGCCGATCGCGATCGTGCCGGGCACGCGTTCGTGGCTGCTCGGCGTCGCCAACGTGCGCGGCAGCCTGGTACCGGTGGTCGACCTGAAGGACTTCGTCGAGGGCACGCCGACCCAGCTGACCGAGAACAGCCGCGTGCTGATCGTGCGCCAGCAGGCCGGCCGCGTCGGCCTGCTCGTGGACGAGGTGCTCGGCCAGCGCAGCTTCGCCGACGAGCTGCGCGAACAGGCGGTGGCCGAGGACGACGCGCGCTACGAGCGCTACGTGCGCGAGCGCGTGCCGCTCGGCGAGGTGCTCTGGGGCATGTTCAGCATGGCGGCCCTGGTGCGCGCGCCCGAATTCCAGCAAGCGGCGGCGTGAGGCAGCGCGCCGCACCGCCGACCGGACAGGCCGCCGCGCGCTGGCGCGCGGCGGCTCGCGAGACGGGCTGCGCCGCCGACGGCGGCGCCGGCCACGAGGAAGGATGCGCCAGGCATGGCAAGGGGGCGTACGGATGTCCTGATGACGCTGATCTGGCCGTATCGAGTTTCACGTTGAGGTAGAGAACCGATGAGCACTACTAGCGGCAATCTGGCGGCGAAGGAACGGGGCGGCAACTGGTGGCAGATCGTCCTGCTCGGCCTGCTGCTGGCGTTCGTGATCTTCAATTTCGGCTGGATGTACATCAAGAACGGTCAGGACCGCCAGGCGGTGGCCTACACGACCGAGATCCAGGTGAAATCGCAGGAGCTGGCCAAGTTCGCCTCCGAGGCGGCCGGCGGCAACCTCGACGCGTTCAACCAGCTCGACGCGCGCCGCAAGGAAATCGACGCGCGCGTGCGCTACCTCAACGAGGGCAACCCCGACGTCGGCATGCCCGGCTACCAGGGCGAGGAAGGCGCCGCGGCCGCGCTGGCCAAGCTCACCGACGGCTGGCGCGTGCTGTCGGCCAAGGCGGCCGGCATCCTCAGCCGCAAGGAGCTCGTGCTCGACGCGACCGCGACCGCGTCGGATTTCAACACGCGCATGCCGGTGCTCAATTCGCGCATGAACGAGGTCGTCAACATCCTGACCGACCGCAACGCGCCGGCCTCCCAGGTCTACATCTCGGCGCGCCAGATGCTGCTGGCCGACCGCATGATGCGCCGCCTGCAGGAAATCCTCGCCGGCGGCCAGAGTGAGGCCGCGGTCGGCGGCTTCCAGCGCGACGCGCGGCTGTACGGCACGGTGCTGTCGGGCCTGATCAACGGCGCGCCGGAGCTGTCGATCCGGCCGCTCGACAACGCCAATGCGCGCACGATCCTCGACGACGTCAACGAGCAGTGGGGCATGCTCGGCAATCCGGTGCAGCGCATCATCGACGCCGGCCCCGGCATCGACGAGGTCAAGGCGGCCTCGATCGACGCGTCCAACGAGAGCGGCAACGTGCTGATGCGCGCCGCCGAGCTCGCCACGGCGATCGAGCGGCTGCCGAACGCGCGCCTGCTGCCGAACCCGATCTTCGGCGCGGTCGCCGGCGCCGCCTCGCTGCTGATGCTGCTGATCCTCGGCTTCAGCCTGATCCGCGACCAGCAGAAGCGCTACCACGTCACCGCCGAGCTCAACCACCGCAACCAGGAGGCGATTCTGCGCCTGCTCGACGAGATGGGCTCGCTGGCCGAAGGCGACCTGACCGTCAAGGCGACCGTCACCGAGGACATCACCGGCGCGATCGCCGACTCGGTCAACTTCGCGGTCGAGGCGCTGCGCTCGCTGGTGACGACGATCAACGAGACCGCCGTGCAGGTGGCCGCCGCCGCGCAGGAGACGCAGGCGACCGCGATGCACCTGGCCGAAGCGGCCGAGCACCAGGCGCAGCAGATCACCTCGGCCTCGGCCGCGGTCAACGAGATCGCCGTGTCGATCGACGAGGTCTCGCGCAACTCCTCCGAGAGCGCGGACGTCGCGCAGCGGTCGGTGACGATCGCGACCAAGGGCGTGACCGTGGTGCGCCAGACGATCGACGGCATGGACTCGATCCGCGACCAGATCCAGGAGACCTCCAAGCGCATCAAGCGCCTCGGCGAGTCCTCGCAGGAAATCGGCTCGATCGTGGAACTGATCAACGACATCGCCGAGCAGACCAATATCCTGGCGCTCAACGCGGCGATCCAGGCCGCGTCGGCCGGTGAGGCCGGTCGCGGCTTCGCGGTGGTCGCCGACGAGGTGCAGCGACTGGCCGAACGCTCGGCCGGCGCGACCAAGCGCATCGAGACCCTGGTGCAGACGATTCAGTCCGACACCAACGAGGCGGTCAGTTCGATGGAGCAGACCACCGCCGAAGTGGTCTCCGGCGCGCGCATGGCCGAGGACGCGGGCCTGGCGCTCGGCGAGATCGAGAAGGTGTCCAACGACCTGGCCGACCTGATCCAGAACATCTCCACCGCCGCGCGCCAGCAGTCGCTGGCGGCGACCAACATCTCGGCGACGATGAACGTCATTCAGGAAATCACCACGCAGACCTCGGTCGGTGCCAGCCAGACCGCCGAGTCGATCGGCAATCTCGCCGAGCTTGCGGCGGACCTGCGCCGGTCGGTCGCGGACTTCAAGCTGCCGGGTTGATGCCGGCAGCCGACACCGCCGGAAAGTCCCACGGAGGCATGATGATTGCATTCGTATCCATCATGCGCAGCGAAGGCGACTTCCCTGCCCGTCGCCCAGAGAACGAACGATGAAGCTGCAAGACGACATCGAATTCACGAGCCTCGGCTGGATCAAGCACGAGCTCGACTCGACGCTGCGCCAGGCGCAGGAAGCGCTGGAAGCCTACGTCGACACGCCGGCCGACAGCAGCCTGATGCGGATCTGCGGCGGCCACCTGCATCAGGTGCAGGGCACGCTGCGGATGATCGAGCTGTACGGCGCGGCCCTGGTCGTGGAGGAGATGGAGCAGCTGGTCAAGGCGCTGCTCGACGATGCGATCGGCGAGCGCGACGAGGCCTATTCGGTGCTGATGCGCGGCATCGTGCAGCTGCCGGACTATCTGGAGCGTCTGCAGGGCGGCCACAAGGACATCCCGATCGTCCTTCTGCCGCTGCTCAACGACCTGCGCGCGTGCCGCGGCGAGAAGCTGCTGTCCGAGTCGGCGCTGTTCGCGCCGGACATGGCGGTCGAGCTGCCGGCCGGCGCCGCCGGCGCGGCGCAGCCGCTGCCGGTCGAACAGCAGCGCCAGGCCGCCTCGCGGCTGCGCCTGGCCTACCAGGCCAGCCTGCTGCGCTGGTTCCGCGGCGAGGACGAAGCCGCCGCGCTGCAGCGGCTGATCGGCGTGCTCGACCGCCTGCGCGAGCTGTCCAGCCGCGTCGAGCCGCGCCGGCTGTGGTGGGTCGCCGCGGCCGTGGTCGAGGCGCTGCAGGACCGCGCGCTCGACGTCGGCGTCACGCTGAAACTGCTGTTCGGCCGCATCGACCTGGAGATCAAGCGCTTCGCCGAAGGCGGCGAGGAGGCCCTGCACACACGGCCGCCGCGCGAGCTGCTGCAGAACCTGCTCTATTACGTCGCCAACTCCGGCGGCCGCGGCGGCCGCGTCAGCGAAGTCCGTGCGACCTACCAGCTCGACGGCCTGCTGCCGAGCGCGCGCGAGGTCGAGCACGCGCAGGGCGCGATGACCGGCCACAACCGCAACCTGCTCGACACCGTGTCGGCCGCGATCAAGGACGACCTGCTGCGCGTCAAGGAAGTGCTCGATATCTTCCTGCGCACGCGCGACGCCGATCCGGAGACGCTCGGCGCGCAGACCGAGATCCTCGACCGCGTCGGCGACACGCTCGGCATGCTCGGCCTCGGCGTGCCACGCCGCGTGGTCGGCGAACAGCGCCTGATCATCGACGAGATCGCCAGCGGCAAGCGGCCGGTCGACGAGAGCAGCCTGCTCGACGTCGCCGGCGCCCTGCTCTACGTCGAGGCCTCGCTGGACGACCACATCGAACGTCTCGGCGCCGGCGGCCCCGGTGAGGAGGACGCCGCCGAAGGCAAGGAGCTGCCGCGCGCCGAAGTGCGCAAGATCCTCGACGCGCTGATGCGCGAGGCCGCGATCAACATCCAGCAGGCCAAGCACGACATCGTCGCGTTCATCGAATCGCCGTGGGATCACAGCCGCGTCGAGCTGATCCCGCGCCTGCTCGAGGAGATCGCCGGCGCGCTGCGCATGCTCGGCCTCGAGGCCGCCGCCGATCTGATGCCGGGCGTGGTGCGCTTCGTCGAGATCGAGCTGATCCGGCACCGGCGCATCCCGACCGTCGAACAGATGGACAAGCTGGCCGACGCGCTGGCTTCGATCGAGTACTACCTGGAGGCCACGCGCGAGCAGCGCAGCGGCCGCGAACGCATCCTCGACGTCACGCGCGAGAGCCTGGCCTCGCTCGGCTACTGGCCGGTGCCGCCGGCGCTCGAAGAGCCGGCGAGCGCGGCCGAGCCGGCGATCGAGCCGGCCACGCCGGTCGAGCCGGTCGAGCCGCCGTCAGCTTCGTTCGCGACGGAAACCGACTGGACGTTCGAGACGCCGGCGGTGACCGACGCCTCGGTCGAGCCCGCCCCGGTCGAGCCCGCCCCGGTCGAGCTGCCGGCGGTCGAGCTCGACACCGCGGTCGAGATCGCGCCCGGCGACGACCTGCGCGACCTGATCCTCGGCGGCACGCACAGCCCCGAGCCGCACCGCCACGAGATGGCCGGATTGCGGCTGGCCGACACCGGTTCGGCAGCGCCGGCCGACGAGCAGACCTGGATCGAGATCGAGGAGGAGATCGAGGAAGAGCTGCCGGGCGTCGAGCCGCTCGCGCTCGGCTTCCAGAGCGCGGCCTCCGACGACATCGACGACGACATCCGCGAGGTGTTCCTCGACGAGGTCCAGGACGAGGTCGACAGCCTGCAGCGCGTGCTGCCGGGCTGGAGCGCCCAGCTCGGCGATCTGGACGCGGTCAAGACGATCCGCCGTTCGTTCCACACGCTCAAGGGCTCCGGACGCCTGGTCGGTGCGCTGACGCTCGGCGAGTTCAGCTGGAAGATCGAGAACATGCTCAACCGCGTGCTCGATCGGTCGATCGAGCCGTCGCGCGCGGTGTTCGCGCTGACCCAGAGTGCGATCTCGACACTGCCGGACCTGCTCGCCGCGCTGCGCGGCGAACACGCGGCGTCGGTCGATCTGGCCGGCATCATGGAGACCGCCGATCGGCTGGCCGCCGGCGAGGAAGCCTGGCTGCCGCCCGCAGCGGCGCGCCGCACCGTCAAGCGCGTCGTGCGCCGGCGCGTGCCGGCGGTCTGGCCGCACGCCGAGGCCGACCGCAGCGACGCCGACACCTCCGAGACGATCGCCGTGGCGCCTGCGACGAGCGGCCCGGCGATCGATCCGGTGCTGTACGAGATCCTGCGCAACGAGACCGATACGCATCTGGCGACGGTCGAGACCTGGCTCGATTCCGGCGACGCGCTGCGTCCGGGCGCCGAGGATCCGGTGCAGCGCGCCGTGCACACGCTGCACGGCGCGATCGCGATGGTCGACATCCCGGTGCTGACCGCCGTCCTGGCGCCGTTGGAAGGCTATCTGAAGCGGCTCGGCGCGCAGTCCGCACCGCTGCCGCTTGCCGGCCGCGATGCGCTCGGCGACGCCTGCCGCGTGACGCGCGAGGTGATCGCGCGGATCGGCGTCGGCGACCTGTCGGTGCCCGACACGACCGATCTCGCCGAGCGCCTGACCGCGCTGCGCGACGCGCTGCCGGAACCCGGCTTCGATCTGCTGCGCGCAGGCCTCGACGAAGAGGCCGCCGAGCCGGCCGCGATCGAGGAGGTCGTCGAGGAAAGCCGCGAGGTTGAAGAGTCCGACGCGGAACCGGCCGAGACCGGCCGCCTCGATGCGAACCGCGACGTGGACGATGCGCCCGGCGAGGAGACGTTCGACGCAGCGGCCGACGAGACTGCGACACCCGGATCGGGCGAGCGCGCGGCCGAACTCGACACGACCGGCGCCGAGCTCGAGGACTTCACCGACATCCTGATCGCGCGCTACACCGAGACGAACGACGCCACCGCGGCACCGGCTGCCGCCGCAGCGAGCTCGCCGCTCGAGGCCCTGTTCGCCGCCGTGCCGACGTCGACACCGGCGGCTGTGCCGCCGGCCGACGCGGCCGAACGCGCCGATCCTCTGGCCGAGGAGATCGAATGGCTGCTCGCCGAATCGGCTGCCGCACCGGCGATCACCGACGAGGCAGACGACGAAGCGGACGACGAGACGACCGAGATCGAGCTCAGCAGCGACGATGCGGCCTGGCTGTCCGAACTCGATGCCGATACGGCACCGGCCGTCGCATCCGACGACGGCGCCCTCTCGACCGATGCCGCCGATGCGGCGACCGAGGCACCGGCGTTCGAGCCGTACCGGCTGCCGGCGTTCGACGTCGACGAGCCGGACGCCGAGGCCGAGGCCGAAGCCAACGCCGACGCCGAAGCCGAAGCCGAAGCGGAGACGCGCGAACCGGTCGCGTTCGAGACCACGATCGAAGAGGAGGCCGTGTCGCAGCCGGCCGCCGCAGCATCGGCTGCCGAGCCGGCGCCGGCGACCGCGTCCGCGGCGACGCGCTGGTGGGATGCCGAGCGCGAGACGCCGCCGATCCCGGACGATCCGCTGCCCGAAGGACCGCTCGCGCTCGACGACGCCGACGAGGACCTGCTCGAGATCTTCGTCCAGGAAGCCAGCGACATCCTCGATCATTCCGATTCGCTGGTGGCGCGCCTGCACGAGACGCCGGAGGCCTTCGATCTGCTGTCGGGCCTGCAGCGCGATCTGCACACGCTCAAGGGCGGTGCGCGCATGGCCGGCCTGACGCCGATCGGCGATCTCAGCCATGCGATGGAATCGCTGCTCGAGGCGATCCATGCCGGCTCGCGCCGCATGGATCGGGCCGCGATCGAGTCCTTCGAACGCGGCTTCGACCGCCTGCACGGCCTGGTCCAGCGCGTCGGCCAGCGCCAGGCGATCGCGATGCCGCAGCACGCGATCGCGCGCTTCGAGCAGCTCGTCGCCGGTCAGATGCCGGAGGCTGCCCTCGAAGGCGCGCAGGCGCCGCAGATGCCCGCCGCACCGACGCAGGTCGTCGCCCCCGCGGCGCCGAGCGCGCCGGCGACCGCCGCACCGGCGTTCGCGCCGGCAGCGGGTGCCGACGACGACGAGACGATGCGCGCCTCGCAGGAGATGATCCGCGTCCGTTCCGAGCTGGTCGACTCGCTCGTCAACTACGCCGGCGAGGTGTCGATCTACCGCTCGCGCCTCGAACAGCAGATCGCCTCGTTCCGCTTCAACCTCGTCGAGTTCGAGCAGACCGTCAACCGACTGCGCGAGCAGCTGCGCAAGCTCGAGATCGAGACCGAGGCGCAGATCATCGCGCGCTACCAGCGCGAGAACGAGGAATCGGGCGCCGCGACGTTCGACCCGCTCGAGCTCGACCGCTTCTCGCAGCTGCAGCAGTACTCGCGCGCGCTCGGCGAGTCGGTCTCGGACCTGGTCTCGATCCAGGGCGTGTTCGACGAGCTGACGCGCCAGTCCGAAACCCTGCTGCTGCAGCAGTCGCGCGTCAGTTCGGATCTGCACGAAGGCCTGATGCGCACGCGCATGGTCACGTTCGACTCGCTGGTGCCGACGCTGCGCCGTACGCTGCGGCAGGCCGCGCAGGAGCTCGGCAAGCGCGCCCAGCTGCGCGTCGAGGGCGCCCAGGGCGAAATGGACCGCAACCTGCTCGAGCGCATGAAGGCGCCGTTCGAGCACATGCTGCGCAACGCGCTCGCGCACGGCATCGAGCCGACCGAACAGCGTCTGGCCGCCGGCAAGCCGGCCGAAGGCACCGTCAACATCGCGCTCAGCCGCGAGGCGACCGAGGTCGTGCTGAAGGTGTCCGACGACGGGCGCGGTCTCGATCTCGCCGCGATCCGCCGCCGCGCGATCGAGCGCGGCCTGCTCAAGGCCGATGCGCAGCTGTCCGATCGCGACCTGCAGGGCTTCATTCTCGAGAGCGGCTTCTCGACGACCGACCAGATCACGCAGCTGGCCGGCCGCGGCGTCGGCATGGACGTCGTCGCCAGCGAGATCAAGCAGCTCGGCGGCACGCTCGGCATCGACTCGCAGGCCGGTCGCGGCACCGCGTTCACGGTGCGCCTGCCGTTCACGCTGGCGGTCACGCAGGCGATCCTGGTCAGGCTCGGCGAGGCGACCTACGCGATTCCGATGTCGTCGGTGCAGGGCGTGGTGCGCATCGACCGCGAAGAGCTGCGCGAGCGCCTGCTCGCCGGCAACACGCGCTATGCGTTCGGCGGCGAGGATTTCCATTTCCACGACCTGTCGCAGCTGCTCGGCGTGCCGGGCGGGCGCAACCTCGACGAGACCCAGCTGCCGCTGCTGATGACGCGCACCGGCGACCAGCGCGCGGCGATCCGCGTCGATGCGGTGATCGGCTCGCGCGAGGTCGTCGTCAAGTCGGTCGGTCCGCAGATCAGCTCGATCCCCGGCATCTTCGGCGCGACGATCATGGGCGACGGCTCGGTCGTGATGATTCTCGATCTCGCCCCGCTGGTCCGCCGCGCGGCCGCGCTGCGCGAGGACCTGGGCGCCGACGGCGGCTCGATCCTGCCGGACCTGATGATCCCGGAGGCGCAGGCCGAGGTCCGTCAGCAGCCGCTGGTCATGGTCGTCGACGACTCGATCACGATGCGCAAGGTCACCACGCGCGTGCTCGAGCGCGCCAGCCTCGAGGTCGTCACCGCGAAGGACGGTCTGGACGCGGTCGAGAAGCTGCAGGACCGCGTGCCGGACCTGATGCTGCTCGACATCGAGATGCCGCGCATGGACGGCTACGAGCTGGCCACCTACATGCGCAACGACGTGCGCCTGCGCGAGGTACCGATCATCATGATCACCTCGCGCACCGGAGAGAAGCATCGTCAGCGCGCGCTCGAGCTGGGCGTGCAGCGCTATCTCGGCAAGCCGTACCAGGAGGCCGACCTGATGCAGAACGTCGTCGAGGTGCTGGGGCTCGAACCGTGATGGCCACCGAGACGTCCGTCCCCGTCGCCCTCGTGTTCCAGACCGACGAGCTCGGCCGCCATCTGCGCGCCGTGCTCAACGACATCGGCACGCCGATCGTCTACGAATCGACGACGCACGCGATCGACCGCGTGTCGCTCGAGCAATCCGGCGCGCGCGTCGTCGTCGTCAATCTCGACTCGGAGCTCGACGGCGATCTCGACCAGGTCTACGACCTGCTCGGCGACGGACCGTATCGCGTGCTGATCAACGAAGGCCACGTGTCGAGCCGGCTGTCCGGCTGGGACCAGGCGCGCTGGATGCGCCATCTGGCCGCCAAGATCCTCGACACGCCGGCCGTGACCGATCCGCCACGACCGGCCGACGCCGAGCCGGTGCCGGCCCCGCCGATGCAGGCCGGCGTCGTCGCGACGGCGGCCGAGCCCTACTCCGCGCCCGAAGCATCCGTGGCGTCGGCCGAGCCGGTGGAGCTGGCGGTCGACCGGTTCGACGAGACCACCTCGACGCCGGGATCGGTCGCAGCGGTGGACCTGGACCTGACCGACATCGACGAGGACGAGCCGTTCTCGTTCGACGATCTCGACGTCGCGCCGCCGCTGACGCCGCCGACCGGCGAGTCGATCGCGTTCGCGGCCGACGACTCGGCGACATCGCTCGCGGACGCGCCGCTCGAAAGCCCGTCGCTGGAGGTCGAGCAGCTCGAGATCGGGCGGCCCGGCGTCGAGTCGCCCGATGCCGATCCGATCGAGTTCGAATCGGTCGAGATCGAATTCCTCGAATCCACGGCGAGCGATGCGGCGCCGTTCGATCCGGACTCGATCGACCCCGATCCGCTCGACGCGCCGCTCGCGTCCGATATGCCCGGATTCGATGCGGCCGCGCCACGCGGCGCCGCATCGACCACGGCGGACGAGGACGCGCAGGTCGACGCCGTCGCGTTCTCCGACGAGGAGGCGCGGCTGTTCGCGGCGTTCGACGCCGCCGGCGATGGCGAGCCGGCGCGGCGCGAGGATGCGCCCGCGGCCGATCTCGACGACTGGCTGTCGCGTGCGATGACCGACGATCCGGCCGCCGCGATCGAGCGGCCGCACTGGGAAGACGAGCCGGCCGAGACCGAGCCGGCGCCGATCGTGCGGCTCGACACGCAGCCGGTGTTCTCCGACAGCTTCCAGCCGGCCGCAGACGATCCGAAGCCGGCCGTTCCGGCGGTGCCGGACTGGAGCCTGGTTTCGTTCGATCTCGACGAGGAGGTCGCGTCGCAGACGCCGCCGCCGGCATCGTTCGGCGTCGAGAAGATCTCGGCGGCCGAGTACATGGCGGCCGCCTCGCCGTATGCCGGCGACGCGACCGACGAGGCGATCGAGACCGACGGCCTGTCGCTCGAGCTGGTGCCGATCGAGGACGCGATCGCGCCGCAGCCGGCGCGCGCGGCGCACGAGGCCTGGCTGGACGCCGATGCGGTCGCCGCCGCGGGTGTCGTGGCCGATACGAAGGCCGGCGCCGCGATCGACCGCGTCGTCGTGCTCTGCGCCTCGATCGGCGGTCCCGAGGCGATACGCGAGGTGATCGGCGCGATCCCGAAGCGCTATCCGGCGTTGTTCGTGCTGGTCCAGCACATGGGCGAGGAGTTCATCGACCTGCTCGCGCAGCAGCTGGCTCGGGCGACCGCGCTGACGGTGCGCGTTCCGAGCCACGGCGAGCGCGTCGCGGCCGGCGACCTGCTGATCGCGCCGCCGAACCGCGAACTGCGCATCCAGCGCGACGGCACCGTGCTGATCCAGCCGCAGAATCCGCCGGCGCCGCATCAGCCGTCGATCGACCGGATTCTCGAGTCGTTCGCCGGGACGTTCGGTGCCGACGTATTGGCGATCGTGTTCTCGGGCATGTCCGACGACGGCGCGGCCGGATGCCGCCACGTCGCCGACGCCGGTGGCCAGGTCTGGGTGCAGGACCCGGCGACCTGCGTCGTCAGCGAGATGGTCGAGAACGCGCTGGCGACCGGCGTCGTGCGCTTCCAGGGATCGCCGACCTCGCTGGCCGAGCATCTGGCTGGCCTGCGCGACGGCGCCGAGGCGCGCGCCTGATGAAGCGTCGCGCATTCGCCGCCCCGTCCCCACTTCGATTCGAGGACCTCCGTTCCCATGGCTGATCTGCCCCGCGAAATCCGTGGCGTCCTGATACCGGTCAGCAACGGCCGCGTGCTGCTGCCGAATGCGACCGTGGCCGAGGTCATCACCTATGCGACGCCCGAGCGCATCGCCGATGCGCCGGAATGGCTGCTCGGCCGCCTCGCCTGGCGCGGCTGGCGCCTGCCGCTGTTCTCGTACTCGATGCTGACGCAGGCCAGCCAGACCGAGGGCTACAGCAACGCCAAGGTCGCGGTGCTCAAGGCGCTCGGCGGCCAGGCGCGCATGCCGTTCCTGGCGCTGCTGACGCAGGGCTTTCCGCGCCTGGTCACGGTCACGCAGGATCTGCTGATCCCCAGCGGCGACGCGCGCGAGCGGCGCACCGGCGTGCTGGCCGAAGTGCTGGTGCGCGACGATCACGCGCAGATCCCCGATCTGGAGGCGATCGAAGGCCTGGTCGCGCGCGCGCTCGCGGCCTGACGCCGCGGCGGACCGATGCGCGCGCACGCGCCGCTATAATCGGCCGGACCCGATCCGGAATCCGCCGCTCTTGAGTTCATCCGCCCCTTCCGAAGCGCTCCGTCCGATCGCCGACATCGCCGCCGTGCAGGCCCACGCCGCATCCGGCATGCGCGCGGTCGACGCGCTGATCCGCCGCCGTCTGGCCTCGGACGTCGTCCTGATCAACCAGATCGCCGAGCACATCATCGGCGGCGGCGGCAAGCGGCTGCGCCCGATGCTGCATCTGCTGGCGGCCGAAGCGGCCGGCTACGGCGGCGATCACCACGTGCCGCTGGCGGCGCTGATCGAGTTCATCCACACCTCGACCCTGCTGCACGACGACGTCGTCGACGAGTCGGACCTGCGCCGCGGCCGCAAGACCGCCAATGCGCTGTGGGGCAATGCCGCCAGCGTGCTGGTCGGCGATTTCCTGTACTCGCGCTCGTTCCAGATGATGGTCGAGCTCGACGACATGCGGATCATGCGCATCCTCGCCGACACGACCAACCGCATCGCCGAGGGCGAGGTGCTGCAGCTGCTGAACATCGGCAATGCCGACACCAGCGAGCAGGCCTATCTGGACGTGATCGAGCGCAAGACCGCCGTGCTGTTCGCGGCCGCGACACGCCTGGGCGCCGTGCTGGCCGGCCTGCCGGCCGAGCAGGAAGAAGCCCTGGCGCGCTACGGCATGGATCTCGGCTTCGCGTTCCAGATCGCCGACGACGTACTCGACTACGTGTCGGACGCGCAGACGCTCGGCAAGAACATCGGCGACGATCTGGCCGAAGGCAAGCCCACGCTGCCGGTGATCCGCGCGATCGCCGATGCCGGTCCCGAGCGTGCGGCGCTGCTGCGCGGTGCGATCGAATCGGGCGACACCGGCGCGCTCGACGGCATCGTCGCGGCGATCCGCGAATCGGGCGCGCTCGACTATGCGCACGAACGCGCCGCCGGCTACGCGCGCTCGGCCCGCGTCGCGCTCGCGGCACTGCCGCCGTCGCCGGCACGCGACGCGCTGGCCGTGCTCGCCGACTACGCGGTCGACCGGCGCACCTGAACCGCGTGCGGCGCTCGCCATATCGATATGGCGAGCGCGACGGAGCCGGGGCCGCCGCGACGCGCGATCATCGGCGCGTTCGGATCCGGAGACCGCCCCGATGACCACCCGCCTGTCGTTCGCACTCTGCGCGTGGATCGCGCTCGCCTCGATGTCGCCGGCCGCACGCGCCGCCGCGCCGGTGCCGGACGAGGCCGTGATCACGGTGATCTACGACGCGTTCGGCCAGGACGCCGCGCTGCGCAAGGACTGGGGCTATGCGGCGCTGATCGAGTACGGCGGCCGGCGCATCCTGTTCGATACCGGCAACGATCCGGCCGTGCTCGAGCACAATGCGCGTGCGCTGAAGATCGACCTCGGACGCCTGGATTTCGTCGTGATGTCGCACCGTCACGGCGACCACATGGGCGGTCTGGCGCATCTGCTCGCGGTCAATCCGAAGGTGCCGATCTATGCGCCGAAGGAAGGCTTCGGCGTCTACGGCGCCGACCTGCCCGGCAGCTTCTACCGCAAGGACGCGACGCTGCCGGCCGAACGGCGCTACTACGACGGCGCGCCGCCGGCGACGCTGAAGTTCGGCGCGGCCTGGCCCGACGCCGACTTCCGCCTGATCGAAGAGACGACGCGGATCGCGCCGGGCATCCACCTGATCGCGCTGGTCTCGGACAAGGCCGGCACGCGCGAGCTGCGCGAACTCAGTCTCGCGCTGGAGACCGCCAACGGACTCGTGCTCGTCGTCGGCTGCTCGCATCCGGGACTCGACCGCATCGTCGCCGCGGCGGCCGCGATCGACCCGCGCGTGCACCTGATTGCCGGCGGTTTCCATCACGTGACGGCCGACGATGCCGCGATCGCCGCGCTCGGCCGGCTGCTGCACGATCAGTATCGCGTCGCATATCTCGCGCCGGGCCACTGCACCGGCGAGCCGACGTTCTCGGCGCTGGCGCAGGTCTACGGCGAGCACTACCTGTACGCCGGTCTCGGCAGTGGCCTGCGCATCGGCGCCGATCCGGCGCCGCTGGCCGCGCTCGGCATGCGTCGCCTCGACGCCGAGGACCGCCTCGCGTATCGCAGCGCGCTCGCGACCGGCGACGATCACGGACATACGCATCTGGCGCTTCACTAGCGAGGCGTCGCGAATCGGGTGTCGTCGTGCTGCGCGAGCGGACGAGCCGCGCGCACCGGTCGAGCGCCGGGCACCTCGTCGGGACCGGCCGCGGCACTCGGCTATGCTAGCGGGATGGAGATCACGCCCCTCAAGGCCGACGCGCTCGGCCGCATCGAGCTGTGCCGCGACGGCGACCGCTGCTGGATCCGGCGCGACACGCGCGACGTGCACGTGCTGCTGCGGCCGTTCGCGCGCGGTGCGGCCGCGCGCGAGGCGCGCGTGCTGACCGCACTGGCCGGCATCGACGGCGTGCCGCAGCTGATCGGCTGGCACGACGGCCGGCTCGAGCGCAGCTATCTGGCCGGCGAACCGATGCAGCGCGGCCAGCCGCGCGACCCGGCGTTCTATCGCGCCGCACATCGTCTGCTCAAGCGGATCCGCGAACGCGGCGTCGCGCACAACGATCTGGCCAAGGAGCCGAACTGGCTGCTACTCGGCGACGGCCGGCCCGGCGTGCTCGACTTCCAGATCGCGTGGCTGAGCCGGCGCCGCGGCGCCCTGTTCCGGCTGCTCGCGCGCGAGGACCTGCGCCACCTGCTCAAGCACAAGCGCACCTACTGTCCGGACGCGCTGACGCCGATCGAGCGGCGCGTGCTGCGCCGCCGCTCCTGGATCACGCGTATCTGGCACGCGACCGGCAAGCGCGCCTACAAGCTGATCGCACGCAAGCTGTTCGGCTACTGGGACAACGAGGGCCAGGGTCGGATCCGCGACGGGAGCTGAAACTCGACGGCTGACTCGGGTCTTCCCGCGCCGGCATCGCCGGTGCCTGCGTTCGACGCTGCGCCCGAAGCGGAGCGAACGCCGCTCAGTGATGCGCGCGATCGAGCAGGTCGGCGACGTCGGTCATGCACTCGCGCACCGCGAACAGCACCGAGCCGAGCACGGTTTCGGTCGTGGTCTGCACGCACAGCAGCAACGGCATCTGCGCGTCGGCGATGTCGCGGACCAGCAGCCGGCCGAGCGTGCCGTTGATGATGATGTCGGTGCAGGCGCCGCTCGAGGTCTCGGCAGCCATCGAACTGCCGAGCGCCTGCAGCGAGCTGGCCATCGCGGCCACGCGTGCCGGCGACAGCGCGCCCTGGCGCTGCGCATAGGCGACCTCGAATCCGTCGTGCGTCGCGACGACGGCCGCCAGGATGCTCTCGTGTTCGGCCAGCAGATCCTGCAGCCGACGCGTCAGCAGGGCGGTCTCGACCTTGTTCATCGGTGTCATGCGAACGCTCCCGACGGCGGCATATCCGCTGTGTGCAGCGACGATCGGCGATCCCTCGACCGTCGAGCGCGAGCATGCCCTGTCACGATCTCGATGTGCCGGGAATCGAAGCGGAATGCCTGCAGCGTCACGTGCGCTGCGGCGCTTCGCGGTACGCTGCGGCCTGCATCACGCCTGCCGATCGATCGGCGCGGACGCGTCGGCTTCGCAGCTTCGTCGCGGGGCCTGCGCGACGCATCGCGCGCGTCGTACCCGATTGCATCAGGCGAGCCGAGCGCTCGCGCGGGGAATATCCACCACTCCATCGAATGCCGCCTTCGCTCGCGCGTCGTCCGGTTGCGCCGGTGTTTCAGGTTCGCCGCGGGCCACCGATGATCGGCGGCCCACCTCGTCGAGCGAGCAAGGTCCGTGCCGGCGACATCGCGATGCGTGTCTCAGTCGGTTCCGGATGGAATGCGATCGTGTTCGCAGTACGCGCGCGCCGCTGACAGCTTATGACAGCCATCGTCAGGTCGCGTCGCCGATGTGGCGAGGTCACGGTGCGCCGCATCGGCTCGCAACCGCATCAGGCTCGCGCCGGCAGTCGAAACACCACCGGCACGATGCCGACCGCGGCCGTCGGCACGCCACCGACGAGGTGCGGCCGGAAGCGCCATTGCCGCACCGCCTCGCGTGCGGCGCGATCGAGCCGCGACGAGCCGCTGCCGCGCTCGATCTCGACACGCTCGATCGACCCGTCGGCAGCCACCGATACGCGCAGCAGCACGGTGCCCTGCTCGCCATGCCGCAACGCATCGGCGGGATAGACCGGTTCGCGCACGAATGCGTAGGCGAGTGCTCCTTCGGCGAGCACCGGCGAACCGGTCGCAGTCGTCGCTGTCGGCGCCGTCGCTGCCGGTGTCTCGGCGTCCGCCGAGGCGGCGGCAGCGGCAGACGGCTCCACCGATGCGGATTCGGAGGCCGTGGGCTGATCCGGCACCGCGACCGGCGCGACCGGTACCGGCACCGTGGGCGCCGGTGCGACCGCACGCGGCGGACGCGGCGGCGGCGTAGGCGGCGGCGGCAGCGCACCCGGTGGCGCCTCGGCCGGCTCGATCGTTGCGATCCATTGCAGCGGCGGCGACGCAGGCTCACGTACGCGGTCGGGCAGCACCGCCGGCAAACACGCGACCACGATCGCCAGGACATGCAGACCCAGGCTCGCCCCGAGCCCACCCACGCGAACCCCATCGCATCGTGCCAGTGCGTTCATCGCCGTTGCCTCCTCGTCGGTTGCCGTGCGAGCGGTGCAACGCGGCGTGAGCGGCGGCGGGGTTGGACTCGAACGGCCAGGGACCAGCGGCGTGTCGATGCTCAGGCATCGGGCGACGCGATGCGGCGGCGAGCGATTCGCGCTTCGCTGCCGGACGCCACGGCGGTGTCACGGAGACGACCGACCGCTGGACCGGTCGCGGCGTGGCCGCAGCGGCGCGGTACGACTCGCACGGAGCGGGTCGCACGCGGTGGCGGGCGCCGCTGGTCGGCGGCGCCAAGTCATACGGCCTACTTCAGATGCTCCCAGAGGAACGTGTACGCGAGCGCCTGCATGAAGGCCGCCTGGCGATTGTCGGCCGCGCCGCCGTGTCCGCCTTCGATGTTCTCGTAGTAGGTCACATCGTGGCCCTGCTCGCGCATCTTCGCCATCATCTTGCGCGCATGACCCGGATGGACGCGGTCGTCGCGCGTCGAGGTCGTGAACAGCACCGGCGGATACTTCACGTCCTTGCGCACGTTGTGGTACGGCGAGAACGTGCGGATGTAGGCCCATTCGTGGGCCTTGTCCGGATCGCCGTACTCGGCCATCCACGACGCGCCGGCCAGCAGATGGCTGTAGCGCTTCATGTCGAGCAGCGGCACCTGGCAGACCACCGCGCCGAACAGTTGCGGATACAGCACGGTCATGTTGCCCATCAGCAGACCGCCGTTGCTGCCACCCTGGATGCCCAGGTGCTTGGGCGAGGTGATCTTGCGCCTGATCAGATCCTCGGCGACCGCCGCGAAGTCCTCGTAGGCGCGCATCCGGTTCTGCTTGAGCGCGGCCTGATGCCAGCGCGGGCCGTACTCGCCGCCGCCGCGGATGTTGGCGACCACGTAGACGCCGCCGTTCTCGAGCCAGGCGCGGCCGGCGACCGCGGCGTAGCCGGGCTGCAGCGGCACCTCGAAGCCGCCGTAGCCGTACAGCAGCGTCGGATGGCTGCCGTCGGCGCGCAGATTGCGAGGGGAGACGATGAAGTACGGCACGCGCGTGCCGTCCTTGGACTTGACGAAATGCTGCGCGACCTCGAGCCGCGAGGCGTCGAAGAACGCCGGCGTGCGCTTGAGCACTTCCGGCCTGGCCTCGCCGATCACGCCGCGATAGAGCGTGGTCGGCTCCAGGTAGCCGGTCACCGTCATGAAGTAGTCGTCGCTCTCGTCGGCGTCGATCGCCGAGGCCGAGACCGTGCTGAGCTTCGGCGCGCCCGGCAGCGCGGCGCGCTTCCAGGCGCCCTCCTGCGGCGTCAGCACGCTCAGCACGCTCTTGACGTCGTCGAGCGTGTTGAGGATCAGATGATGGCGCGTCCACGAATAGCCCGACAGCGAGGTCGTCTCGGTCGGCTCGAACAGCACGATCAGGTCGCGCTTGCCGGCCATGAAGTCGTCGAACTTCGCCGCGAGCAGCGCGCCGCCCGGATAGGTCCTGCCGCCGACCGTCCACGGCGTGCGCGTCTCGATCGTCAGCCACTCGCGGTGGACACTGCCGTTGGCGTCGTCGGGGATCGGCAGCTGCACGCGCTTGCCGTCCTTGCCGAGCACGAAGGTCTGGCTCGTGTAGAAATCGATCGTGCGCCGCACGAAGTCGCGCTCGAAGCCCGGCGTGTCGTCGCGATAGGCATCGATGCTCAGATCGTCGGCCGTGCCCTCGTAGACGACCGGCGCATCGGCGACCGGCGTGCCGCGCTTCCAGCGCCGCGCGACGCGCGGATAGCCCGAGCGCGTCATCGCCTCGCTGCCGGTGTCGGTGCCGACGAACAGCGTGTCGGCGTCGATCCACGCGATCGAGGACTTGGCCTCCGGCAGCGTGAACCCGTCGGCGACGAAGTCGCGCGTCTTGAGGTCGAACTCGCGCACGACGCTGGCATCGGCGCCGCCGCGCGACAGCGACAGCAGGCAGCGGCCGTCGTACGGACGCAGGCACTGTGCGCCCTTCCAGACCCAGTTTTCGTTCTCCTTCTTGCCGAGCGCGTCCAGGTCCAGGATCGTCTCCCAGGCCGGCTGCTCCTTGCGGTATTCGGCGAGCGTGGTCCGCCGCCACAGCCCGCGCTGGTGCGTCTTGTCGCGCCAGAAGTTGTAGTAGTAGTCGCCCATCTTGACGACGCCGGGAATGCGCGCGTCCGAGTCGAGCACTTCGAGGATGCGCTCGCGCATGCGCTCGAAATCCTTCGACTCGGCCAGCGCCGAGGTCGATTCGGCGTTGCGCGCCTTGACCCACTCCAGTGCCTTGTCGCCGCCGACGTCCTCGAGCCAGAGGTACGGATCGTCCGCGTCGGACGGCGCGGTCGTGGGTGGAGACGTATCGGCCATGAGCGGTGCGGTGATCAGGAAGCCAAGGGCGAGAAGCAGGCGTCGAAAGCGCATGAAGAGATCCATCCGGTAACGACGAGGCCCCGGACGACCGGGGCCTCGCACGGTGATGCAGGTGAAAGGCTTACAGCAACGGCACCAGCAGCAGGGCGACGATGTTGATGATCTTGATCAGCGGATTGACCGCCGGACCGGCGGTGTCCTTGTACGGATCGCCGACGGTGTCGCCGGTCACCGCCGCCTTGTGGGCATCCGATCCCTTGCCGCCGTGGTGGCCGTCCTCGATGTACTTCTTGGCGTTGTCCCAGGCGCCGCCGCCGGTCGTCATCGAGATCGCGACGAACAGACCGGTCACGATCGTGCCGATCAGCAGACCGCCGAGCGCCTTGGGACCGAGCAGGAAGCCGACCAGGATCGGCACCAGCACCGGCAGCAGCGACGGAATCATCATCTCCTTGATCGCCGACTTGGTCAGCAGGTCGACCGCTCGCGAGTAGTCCGGCTTAGTCGTGCCTTCCATGATGCCGCGGATCTCGCGGAACTGGCGGCGCACCTCCTCGACGACCGAGCCGGCCGCACGTCCGACCGCCTCCATCGCCATCGCGCCGAACAGGTACGGGATCAGGCCGCCGATCAGCAGGCCGATGATGACCATGTGGTCGGAGATGTCGAACGTGAAGATCGTGTCGGGATGCTCGACGCCGAGCTTGTGCGTGTAGTCGGCGAACAGCACCAGCGCGGCGAGGCCGGCCGAGCCGATCGCGTAGCCCTTGGTGACGGCCTTGGTCGTATTGCCGACCGCGTCGAGCGGATCGGTCACCGCGCGCACTTCCGGCGGCAGCTCGGCCATCTCGGCGATGCCGCCGGCGTTGTCGGTGATCGGACCGTAGGCGTCGAGCGCGACGATCATGCCGGTCATCGACAGCATCGCCGTGGCCGCGACCGCGATGCCGTAGAGACCGCCGAGGTGGTAGGCACCCCAGATCGCCGCGCAGACCGCGAGCACCGGCCAGGCGGTCGACTTCATCGAGATGCCGATGCCGGCGATGATGTTGGTCGCGTGGCCGGTGGTCGAGGCCTGTGCGACGTGACGGACCGGCTTGTACTCGGTCGCCGTGTAGTACTCGGTGATGACGACCATCGCGCCGGTCAGCACGATGCCGATGACCGCGCAGCCGAACATGTTCCAGACGCCGTAGATGCTGTCGGCCATCAGCGCCTGCGTGACCGGCACGAACGCGATCAGCGCGAGCACGCCGGAGACGATGACGCCCTTGTACAGCGCGTTCATGATCTTGCCACCGGGACTGGTGCGCACGAACCAGGTGCCGATGATCGAGGCCAGGATCGACACGCCGCCGAGCACCAGCGGATACAGTGCGCCGTACGGACCGGTGTCGGCGGCCATGACGCCGCCGAGCAGCATCGTGGCGATCAGCGTCACCGCGTAGGTCTCGAACAGGTCGGCCGCCATGCCGGCGCAGTCGCCGACGTTGTCGCCGACGTTGTCGGCGATGACCGCCGGATTGCGCGGATCGTCCTCGGGAATGCCGGCCTCGACCTTGCCGACGAGGTCGGCGCCGACGTCGGCGCCCTTCGTGAAGATGCCGCCGCCCAGGCGTGCGAAGATCGAGATCAGCGAGGAACCGAACGCCAGGCCGACCAGCGCGTGCAGCGCGTCGTTCATCGAGTAGCCCAAGCGCGCCAGCACGACGTAGTAGCCGGCGACGCCGAGCAGGCCGAGGCCGACCACGAGCAGGCCGGTGATCGCGCCGCCGCGGAACGCGACCGCGAGCGCGGCGTTGATGCCGTGCCGTGCCGCTTCGGTCGTGCGCACGTTGGCGCGAACCGATACGTTCATGCCGATGTAGCCGGCCAGGCCCGACAGCACCGCGCCGATCGCGAAGCCGATCGCGGTCAGCCAGTCCAGCGCCAAACCCATTGCGACGAACAGGATCGCGCCGACGATGCCGATCGTCGTGTATTGCCGGTTGAGGTAGGCGCGGGCGCCGACCTGGATCGCCTTGGCGATCTCCTGCATGCGCTCGTTGCCGGCCGGCTTGGCCAGCACCCAGCGGATCGACCACACGCCGTAGATCAGCGCGATCGCCGCGCAGATCAGCGAAAACAGAATGCCGTGTTGCTGCAGTAAAGCCATGTAGCTTTCCTCCCCGATGCGTTGCGTTGACGTGCAGGTGGCTCTTGGCGGCCGCTGGAAAACACCGCCGGAGTATAGCCGCTGGGACCGGTGCGGCCACGCCGCCCTGCAGCGAGGACGACACGCGCCGGCGGCCGGCCGCTACACTGCCGTCCCGCTCCCAGCCGCGGCCCCGTCCGCCCCCGCCCTCGGTGACCGCGACGACCGACTACTACCCTGCCCTGACCGGCCTGCGCGGACTGGCCGCGGCCTGGGTCATGCTGCTGCATCTGTGGCTGCTCGCGGTCGCGCCCGCCGTGGTCGTGGCCGGCGTCGACATCACGCCGGTGTTCTCGTGCGGCATGCTCGGCGTCGACCTGTTCTTCGTGCTGTCGGGGTTTCTGCTCGGCCAGCCGTTCCTGGCCTGGATCGACCGGCGCCGGCCGTTTCCTGACCTGGTCACGTTCTTCAAGCGCCGCTACCTGCGCGTGCTGCCGCCGTTCTATGCGCAGCTGCTGATCCTGACCGTCGGCGGCTATCTGATCAGCGGCGCGTGGCCGATCGACTTCAAGCAGTTCCTGGCCTACCTCAGCATGGAATTCCTGCTGTACCCGGACATCGGACCGCTGTTGAACGGCGTGTGGTGGAGTCTGCCGGTCGAATGGCATTTCTATCTGTTGCTGCCGCTGCTGGCGTGGCTGCTGTTCCGTGCGCGCGCCTGGTTGGTGGTGACCCTGATCATGGTCTGGGTGATCGCGTTCCGGCTCCTCGCCTACGATCGCCTCCACACCGGACAGCCGTCGGACCTGATCTGGTGGACGACGATGATGCATCTGCCGGCGCGGCTGGATCAGTTCGTGTTCGGCATGCTCGCGGCCTGGGCGCATCTGCGGCGCGGCCCGCGCGAGCCGGCCTGGCTGCCGGGCGCGGCGCTGGTCGTCGGACTGGCCGCGCTGGCGGTCCTGGTCGCCGAACTGGGACGCCGCGGCAACGTGCTCGACGCGGCCGACGTGCCGTGGATGTTCTTCCACTGGACGCTGATCGGTGTGCCGATGGCGCTGATCGTCTACGGCGCGGCCGCCGGCGGACGGCTCGCGAGGGCACTGTTCGCAGGTCCCGTGCTCGCGTTCCTCGGACGGATCAGCTACAGCCTGTATCTATGGCACGGCATCATGTTCGTGATCGCCTATCGCACCGGCTTCAGCCAGTGGCCGCCGGCGGCGAGCCTACTCAAGCTGAGCCTGTGGCTGACGCCGCCGGTGATCGTGGTGTCCTGGCTGTCGTACCGGCTGACCGAGCGCCCGTTCCTGCGCCCGGCACCGATGCGGCGGTCGGCGACGGCCGATGCGCCGTCGATCGAGGCGACCGTCTCAGGCCGCGGCTGACGCGGCGTCGCTGCGCTCGGCCGGCTTGCCGCCGCGCGCGCGCAGCCAGGCGGCGTACTCGTCGAGATCGCCGTCGAACGCCTCGACGCGACCGTCGGCGACGCGCCAGAACGTCTCGCAGACCAGGCCGGTCAGATGGCGGTCGTGCGAGACCAGGACGATCGCGCCGCCGAAATCGCTGAGCGCCTCGGCGAGCGCCTCGCGCATCTCCAGGTCCAGGTGATTGGTCGGCTCGTCGAGCAGCAGCACGTTGGGCTTGCGCCAGGCGATCAGCGCCAGCGCGAGACGCGCGCGCTCGCCGCCGGAGAAGCCGTCGACCAGCTCGAACGCACGGTTGCCGGCGAAGTTCCAGCGGCCCAGATAATCGCGGAACTCCTGCGTCGCGGTGCCCGGCGCGATCTCGCGCAGGTGGTCGATCGGGCTCTGCCCCTCGTGCAGCGACTCGACCGTATGCTGCGCGAAGTAGCCCAGCTGCAGCTCCGGATGCGCGGTGCGCTCGCCGCCGAGCAGCGGCAGTTCTCCGACCAGGGTCTTGACCAGGGTCGACTTGCCGGCGCCGTTGGGGCCGAGCAGGCCGATCCGGTCGCCGGCCTCGAGCCCGAAGCGCACGTCGCCGAGCACGCGCAGTTCGCCGTAGCCGGCGTCGACGTGGTTCAGGCGCAGCAGCGAATGCGGCAGCTTGACCGGCTCGGCGAAGCCGATCCGGATCTGCCGCTCGGCACGCACCGCCTCGGTGCCGGTCAGCTTGGCCAGCCGCTTGACGCGCGACTGCGCCTGGCGCGCCTTGCTGGCCTTGGCCTTGAAGCGGTCGATGAAGGCCTGCAGGTGCGCGCGCTCGGCCTGTTCCTTCTCGAACGCGATCTGCTGCAGGCGCAGGTGCTCGGCGCGCTGGCGCTCGAAACTGGTGTAGTCGCCGGTGTAGAGCTTGGCGCGGCCCTCGTGCAGATGCAGCGTGTGCGTGCACAGGCCGTCGAGGAACTCGCGGTCGTGCGAGATCATCAGCAGCATGCCCGGATACTTGAGCAGCCACTGCTCGAGCCAGAGCACGGCGTCCAGATCCAGATGGTTGGTCGGTTCGTCGAGCAGCAGCAGGTCGCTCGGCATCATCAGCGCGCGCGCGAGGTTCAGACGCACGCGCCAGCCGCCCGAGAAGTCCGAGACCGGGCGCTCGTGCGTATCGGCCGCGAACCCGAGGCCGTGCAGCAGGCGCCCGGCTCGCGCGGTCGCGTCGTAGCCGTTGATCTCGGCCAGGCGCTGATGCGCGGCCGCGACGCCGTCCCAGTCCTCGGCCGCCATCGCCGCCGCCTCGGCACGCAGGATGCCGTGCACCTCGGCATCGCCGGACAGCACGAAGTCGATCGCCGGATCGGGCAGCGAGGGCGTCTCCTGCGCGACGCTGGCGATGCGCAGGCGTCCGGGCAGATCCAGATCGCCGCGGTCGGCCTCGACCTCGCCCATGATCGCGGCGAACAGACTCGATTTGCCGCAGCCGTTGCGGCCGACCACGCCGACGCGTGCGCCGGCGTGCAGCGCGATGTCGACGTCGGACAGCAGCAGGCGTTCGCCGCGCCGCAGGGCGAAGTTTCGGAAGGCGATCATGATCGGCGTAGTGTAGCCGATCGGCTCTCGACGCCGCTGCCGGCTTCGCGGCGCCGGCAGCGGCGGAACCGTGTCGCGCCGACGGCGCGAGCCGGCCGCCGGCGGAATGACCGTGCCGTCAGCCGGTTCGCGGCGACCGGAATCGCCGATGAGGTGGCGCTATGCCGGCGCGGCGGAGAACTTGACCTGGCGCAATGCCTCGTCCGGCAGCGCATAGGCCGATTCGAGCAGCTCGCCCTCGTGGATCAGCTCCGGGAACAGCGTGCCCGGCAGCGCCTGCACCGCGAAGATCTCCTGGACGCCGCCGGTGAACTTGAGCAGACCGATCGTCTGCCCGGTACCGATGTGGACCGCCCAGACGCCCGACAGCCGGTCGGCGTTGTCCTCGGTGATCGGGATGTCGGTGAACGCGTTGCTCTCGCGCAGCTGCGACAGGCCGATGAACGCGACCGGCCCGAGGAAGTCCAGGCCGCGTGCGAAACCCGGCACGCGCGCGACGTCGGTCCTGGCGCCGGTCTTCGGATCGACCGTGACCAGTGCGCCGCGACCCGACTCGAGCACCCACAGCCGGTTGTCGTACCAGCGCGGCGAGTGCGGCATCGACAAGCCTCGCGTGACGATCTTGTTGGACTGCATGTCCAGCAGCACGCCGCCGTCGCGCTTGTTGACGCGCCAGCCCTGCGGCGTATTGGTCTCGCCGAGCGCGGTCAGATAGCGCGGACGGCCGTCTCGCATGCCCAGACCGTTGAGATGGCAGCGATCCTCCGGCGCGAGATGGCTGACGAACGACGGACGCCAGCGCGGCACGAAGCTCGACTTGGTGTCGAGCGTGCACAGGCACGAGAACAGCGTATTGACGAACCACAGGTCGCCCGAGCGGTCCCAGGCCATCTCGTGGATGTCGATCGCGCCGGTGACGTGGCCGCGCCGGGCGAGGTACACCGCGTCGTGCCGCGGCGGATCGCCCAGGCGCGCCGCGACGGCCGGCATGTTGCGGAACTCGGCGATCTCCACGCGCGTGCCGAGCGCGATGCGCTCGGCGTCGGCAGCCAGCCCCATCGGCCGGTCGAACGTGCGGAAATGCGTATTGATCGACGCGCCGTCGGGCCGCAGGATCACCAGCTTGCCGGCCTGATAGGTGCTGACGATCAGGCAGCCGCCGAGCTGGCGCAGCAGGTCCGGCAGATTGGTCGTATGGACGCTGGCCAGGGCCGAGGCGACGGCATCGGCGTCGGCCGGATCGGGCGCGGGGGTCGGAGTCGTGCTGCTCATCGGTCGGGCGTGCGCTGCGGACGGAGACGAACGCGCATCGTTGACGATCTGCGGGACGCTTGCAATGGCCGCTCGGCGGCTTGTTCCAGCTGATCGCGTTCTCCTGGTCTGTGCGCCCGGTCGCGCTGCCGGCCTTGGCGGGGCTGCCGCGCGCCGACCCCGCGGCCGACCTGCCGGACGACCGACGGCGAGGCGCATGCCCTGGCACGAGATGCCGATCGACGGCCGCGTCGACTTCTCCATCTCGCTGGCCGAGTGCGAGCGCATCGGCATCGAGTCGAGCGACGGCGGCGCTGCTACTGTGTGCTGCAGGCGGCGCGGCGCCGACGCAGCGAACAGTCGTGAAGTACCGCACGCGCGAAGCGGCGGGGCGGCGACGATCCGGATCGGACGGCATCGGACAGACATGCTGCCCTCGGGCCACCGCGCTCAGGACTCGGCCAGTATCGCCTCGATCGTCGCGTCCTTGTCGCGCCACAGCGCGTTGATCCAGGCCTGGAAGCGCGCGCGCGCCTCGGGATTGCGCTCGTAGCCGCCGTCGAGGCGGTCGAGCGGCACGGCCAGGCGCCGCACCACCACGCGCACGCGCCGGACGCGGCCGCTGAGCAGATCGGTCACGCTGGGACGACCCTGCGGATAGACCACGGTGACGTCGAGCACCGCCTGCATCAGGTCGCCCATCGTCTCGAGCACGAACGCGACGCCGCCGGCGCGCGGCGGCAGCAGATGGCGATACGCCGAACCGCTGGCCGCATGCTTGGCCGGCGTGTAGCGCGTGCCTTCGACGAAGTTCATGACCGACACCGGCAGATCGCGGTAGCGCGCGCAGGCGCGGCGCGTCGCCTCGATGTCCTTGCCGCGCAGTTCCGGCCGGCGCTCGAGTTCGGCGCGCGAGTAGCGCCGCATGAACGGGAAATCGAGCGCCCACCAGGCGAGGCCGAGCACCGGCACCCAGATCAGCTCGCGCTTGAGGAAGAAGCGCATGAACGGGATGCGCCGGTTGAACACCGACTGCAGGACCGGGATGTCGACCCAGCTCTGGTGATTGCACAACACCAGGTACCACTCGTCGCGGCGCAGGCCGTCGAGCCCGTCGATCTCGATGCGGGTGCCGCCGAGCGTCGCCATCAAGGCGCTGTTGACCGCGATCCAGCTCTCGGCGACCGCGACCAGCGCGTGCGACAGGCCGCGCCGCCACGACGCGACCGGCAGCGCGAACTTCAGCAATGCCAGCACGAACAGCGTCGAGGCGTGTACGAGCGTGTGGATCGCGATCAGGACCGCCGCGACGCAGGCGATCAGGACCTGCCGGAGGCGCGCGCCCATCGGCGACTCAAGCGTCCGGCTCGTAGGCGGGCAGCACGCGCGCGACCGCGACGTTCTTCAGTCGCACGTAGCGCGGCAGACCGTCCTTGCCGGACGGCGGCGGATCCTCGCCGCGGATCAGCGGCTCGAGGTAGCGGCGCGCGCGTTCGGTGATGCCGTAGCCGTCGCGGCGGATGAACGATCGCGGCAGCTTCTTCTCGGCATTGGCCACTCGGGTCAGCGGTACCGGTTCGATCTTCCATTTGTACGGCGCGTCGCAGGTGCGCACGATCGCCGGCATCACGCCGGTGCGCCCGGCCAGCGCGTAGGCGACCGCCGCCTTGCCGACCGCGACCGCATGCGCGACGTCGGTCCGCGACGCCAGATGCCGCGCCGAGCGCTGCAGGTAGTCCGGCTGTGCCCAGTGGTACTTGAGTCCGAGCCGATCCTTGATCCGCTGCGCGATCCACGGCGCGACGCCGCCGAGCTGGACGTGGCCGAACGCGTCGCGTCCGCCGGTCTCCGACAGGAAGCGCCCGTCCGGCGTCTTGACGCCCTCGGATACGACGACCGTGCACCAGCCGACCCGGTCGACGGTCGACTGCACGCGCGCGAGGAACGCGTCCTCGACGAACGGCACCTCCGGAAACAGGATGATGTGAGGCGGCTCGTCGCCGCCCTTGCCGGCCAGGCCGGCCGCGGCCGCGATCCAGCCGGCGTGGCGGCCCATGACCTCCATCACGAAGACCTTGGTCGAGGACTCGGCCATCGAGGCCACGTCCAGGCTCGCCTCGAGCACCGACACCGCGGTGTACTTGGCGACCGAGCCGAAGCCGGGGCAGGTATCGGTCACGGCCAGATCGTTGTCGACGGTCTTGGGCACGCCGACGACCGACAGCGGATAGTCGAGCGCGCGAGCCGCCTGGGCGATCTTCAGCGCGGTGTCGGCCGAATCGTTGCCGCCGTTGTAGAGGAAGTAGCGCACGTCGTGCGCACGCAGCACGTCGATCAGCCGCACGTACTGCGCACGGTTCGCCTCGAACGTGCCGAGCTTGAACCGGCATGAGCCGAATGCGCCGCCCGGCGTGTGGCGTAATGCCGCAATCGCCGCCGCCGACTCCGCGCCGGTGTCGATCAGATCCTCGCGCAGCACGCCGACGATGCCGTTGCGCCCGGCCAGCACCTTGACGCCCCGGCGCCGTGCCGCCTCGATCACCGCGCCCGCGGTCGCATTGATCACCGCGGTAACGCCACCCGATTGCGCATACAGCAAATTGCCGCGTTTCATCGCTCCTCCACCGCCGCCGGGGCCGTTTGACACTCCCGGGTGCACCCGTTAGCGTAGCCCGCGCTCGTTTTGAGGGTCTGCCTCGTCGTCGGGGCAGTCTAGCGGATCGCGACAGTCGGGATCGCTCCGCCCACATCCAACGGAACACTCTATGCGACTCGTCCTGCTCGGCGCGCCCGGTTCGGGCAAGGGAACCCAGGCGGCCAGACTCAAGACCGCGCTCGGCATCCCGCACATCTCCACCGGAGACCTGCTGCGCGCCGCCGTCAAGGCCGGGACGCCGCTCGGCCTCAAGGCCAAGGCGGTCATGGAAGCGGGACAGCTGGTGTCCGACGACATCGTGCTCGGCATGCTCGAGGAACGTCTCGCGCAGCCCGACGCGAGCGCCGGTTTCATCCTCGACGGCTATCCGCGCAACGTCGCGCAGTGCCGCGCGCTGGAGGCGCTGCTCGAGCGGATCGGCCAGCCGCTCGACATCGCGGTCAAGCTCGACGTGCCGAACGAGACGATCATCGGCCGCTGCGAGATCCGCTACGAGGCCGAGGGCCGCGCCGACGACAAGCCCGAGACCGTGCGCGAGCGCCTGCGCGTCTACGCCGACCAGACCGCGCCGGTGGCCGACTACTTTGCCGGCGTCGGCAAGCTGACCGTCGTCGACGGCGTCGGCGAGCTCGACGAGGTGTTCGACCGCATCATGAAGGCGCTGCCGCGCTGACGCCCGCGCCGAATCGACCGCGCCGGCCAGGCCAGGAACGGGCCAGATGAAACTGCACATCCTCGGCATCTGCGGCACCTTCATGGGCGGCATCGCCGCTCTCGCGCGCGAGCTCGGCCACGAGGTCGAGGGCTCCGACGCCAACGTCTACCCGCCAATGAGCACCCAGCTCGAAGCGCTCGGCATCGCGCTGGACGCCGGCTACGCGGCCGAGCATCTGATGCCGCCGCCGGACCTGGTGATCGTCGGCAATGCGCTGTCGCGCGGCAATCCGGCGATCGAGCACGTGCTCGATGCGCGCCTGCCGTACCTGTCCGGTCCGCAGTGGCTCGGCGAGCACGTGCTCGGCGACCGCCAGGTACTGGCCGTCGCCGGCACGCACGGCAAGACCACGACGACCTCGCTGCTGGCGTGGCTGCTGGACGCGCAGGGCCGCACGCCGGGCTTCCTGATCGGCGGCGTGCCCGGCAACTTCGAACGCTCCGCACGCGTCGGCAGCGGTCCGTTCGTGATCGAGGCCGACGAGTACGACACCGCGTTCTTCGACAAGCGCTCCAAGTTCGTGCACTACCGGCCGTCGATCGCGATCCTCAACAATCTCGAGTTCGACCACGCCGACATCTTTCCGGATCTGGCCGCGATCGAGCGGCAGTTCCACCATCTGGTCCGCATCGTGCCCGGCAACGGGCGCCTGATCGTCAATGCTGAGGACCGCAATCTCGCGCGCGTGCTCGCGATGGGCTGCTGGACGCCGGTCGAGAGCTTCGGCATCGATGCCGGCGACTGGCGTGCGCACCTGATCGAGGCGGACGGCTCGGCATTTCGCGTCAGCCATCGCGGCACGCCGATCGGCGAGGCGCGCTGGCCGCTGGTCGGGCGCCACAACGTCATGAATGCGCTCGCCGCGCTGGCCGCGGTGCACGCGGCCGGCGGCTCGGTCGCCGAGGCGCTGACCGCGCTGGCCGGCTTCGCCAGCGTCAAGCGCCGGCTCGAGCGTCTCGACGCCGGCGCGCACAGCGGTGTCACCGTCTACGACGATTTCGCGCACCATCCCACCGCGATCGCGACGACACTCGAAGGTCTGCGCGCGCGCGTCGGCGCTGCGCGCATCCTGGCCGCGGTCGAGCCGCGCTCGAACTCGATGCGGCTCGGCGTGCACGCCGACGAGCTCGCGCCGTCGCTGCGCATCGCCGACCGGATCGTCTTCCTGCAGCGGCCGGAACTGCCGTGGGACGCGCAGCGCGTGATCGCGGCGCTCGACGGCCGCGGCCAGGCCGCCGCCAGCGTCGACGCTTTGCTCGATGCGCTCGCCGCGATCGCGCAACCGGGCGACCACGTGGTGTTCATGTCCAACGGCGGATTCGAAGGCGCACCGCAGCGATTCGCATCGCGCCTGCGCCGCTGAGGCGTCGATCGCTGCGGACACGGGGCCTTGCTAGACTCGCCTCGATGGGCGCCGCCGACCGTAACGACCTGCCGCTGTTCCCGCTGTCCAATGTGCTGTTCCCGGGCGGCGTGCTGCGGCTGCGCATCTTCGAGCCGCGCTATCTCGATCTGGTCCGCGAGTGCTGCCGCGACGGCAGCGGCTTCGGCGTATGCCTGATCATCGAAGGCAGCGAGGTCGGTGCGCCGGCGGTGCCGGCCGCGATCGGCACGGTCGCCCGCATCACCGATTTCTACACGCTCGAGCGCGGCCTGCTCGGCATCACCGCCGAAGGCGGCGAGCGCTTCCGCGTCGAGCGCACGCGCGTGCGCGACAACGGCCTGATCCGCAGCGAGGTCTCGCGCTGGGAGCCCGAGGCGAGCCAGCCGGTACCGGCCGAGTTCGGCCTGCTGCCGGTCATACTCGATCGGCTGCTCGCGCAGATGAATCTGCCGGCGCGCAACGAGGACCGGCGCTGTTTCGACGATGCGAGCTGGGTCGGCTTCCGCCTCGCCGAAGTGCTGCCGTTGGCGACCGACGAGCGCCAGCAGATGCTCGAGACCACCGATCCGCTGCAACGTCTGACGTTGCTGCGCGACGCGCTGCCGCGCTTCCAGCGCGAATGACGCATCCGTCCATCCGAGATTCCGAGGAACCTGTATGACTTCGCTGGCCGGCAAGACCCTCTTCATCACCGGCGCCTCGCGCGGCATCGGCCTGGCGATCGCCTTGCGCGCCGCCCGCGACGGTGCGAACGTCGTGATCGCCGCCAAGAGCGACGTGCCTAACCCGAAGCTGCCCGGCACGATCCACAGCGCCGCCGCGGCCGTCGAAGCCGCCGGCGGCCGCGCGCTCGCGCTGAGGGTCGACATCCGCGAGGAGGATCAGGTGCGCGCGGCGATCGAGCGCACGGTGTCGACGTTCGGCGGACTCGACATCCTCGTCAACAACGCCAGCGCGATCTGGCTGCGCGGCACGCTCGACACGCCGATGAAACGCTTCGACCTGATGCAGCAGGTCAACGCGCGCGGCAGCTTCGTCTGCGCGCAGGCCGCGCTGCCGCATCTGCTCGCGGCGCCGAATCCGCACATCCTGACGCTGGCGCCGCCGCCGTCGCTCGATCCGCGCTGGTGGGCGCCGCATACCGGCTACACGCTGGCGAAGATGGGCATGAGCCTGGTCACGCTGGGACTGGCGGCCGAGTTCGCCGGCCGCGGCATCGCGATCAACGCCCTGTGGCCGCGTACGATCGTCGCGACCGACGCGCTCAACATGATTCCCGGCGTCGAGCTCGAACGCTGCCGCAAGCCGGAGATCGTCGCGGATGCGGCGCACGCGATCCTGACCGCGCCGACCGCCACGCTCAACGGACGCTTCCTGATCGACGAAGACGTGTTGCGCACGCGCGGCGTCGAGGACTTCTCCGGCTACGCGGTCGATCCCGCGCAGCCGCCGCTGATCGACCTGTTCCTGGAGGACTGAGACCGCTCAGCGCAGCCAGCGGCGCCAGCCGCGCGCCGGGCGTTCGCGGTCGGCGTCGGATGCGGGCGCGGCGGCCTGCGCCTGCAGCCGTGCGACTTCGGCCTCGAGCTCGGCGATGCGCGCGCCGGCCGCGATGTTCTTGCGCACCTCGTGGTTGTAATGCGCATAGACCGACTCGTCGCGATCGCCGAACAGCGACAGTGCCGGCAGGTCGGCCGGCAGCTCGCCGCGGCCGCAGACCGCGACGTAGTAGATCGGCGCGTAGTCGAGGCCGGGGGACGGTGCGGCATCCCCTGCGCGAGGCGCAGTCCACAACTGGTTGCCGCCCGGTGTCCGCTCGAGCGACCACAGCGCCGACTGGAACAATAGCTTCTGGCCGTACAGACGGACGCTGCCGAAGTGCGGACCGAGGAGTTCCAGCAGCTCTTCACGGTAGAGCTCGCGCACGTGGAACTCGTTCTGGAAGCCCATCGCGTCGGAATAGGTGCGCTTGTCGGGCGAGGAGATGATCAGCAGCCCGTCCGGCGCCAGGACGCGCGCGAAGCCTTCGATCAGGCGCTCCTGCTCGTGCAGGTGCTCGAGCGTCTCGAACGAGACGACGACGTCGAAACGGGCGTCGTCGAACGGCAGCCGCGTCGCATCGGCCTGCGCGAACGCGAGGTTCGCACGCGCACCGTAACGCTCGCGGGCGTGCGCGATCGCCGCCTCGGACAGGTCGACGCCGACGACGTCGGCGGCCGATCGGGCCAGCAGGTCCGATCCGTAGCCCTCGCCGCAGGCCGCGTCGAGCACGCGCTTGCCGCGCACCAGATCGAGCGCGAATGCATAACGGTGCCAGTGCTCGTACCAGATCTCGCGCACGCACTCGGGCGTGAAGCGCTCTCCGGTGAACGGCAGCGCGGCGGTATCGGACTCATCGGCCATCGGAAACCTCGGTGTCGGATCGGCGTTCGCGATCGACCGAATCGGGCCAGCGGTGCTCCAGGCGCACCAGGCCGAACTCGCGCGACTCGCCGCGTATCGTCATCGCGCGCTCGACCGTGTCGAACGCGCGCACGCCTTCGCTGTCCATCGAATGCACGCGCAGGTTGTAGCTGCCCGGCAGCAGCGGCAGACGCGGAAAGTCGATCCGCGCGACGAACGCATCGCCGTCGCGGACCGGCGTGATCGCTTCCATCTCGGTCGTCACGCCGTAGACCGGCGTTCCGTCGGCACGCGTGAGCCCGAACGCGACGACCGGCAAGCGGCCGTCGCGCGAATGGATCCTCGCCTCCACGTGCAGATCCGCGCCGCGCTCGAGGACGGTCGGCCGGTCCGCCGCGACGCCGTTGAGCGCGACGCCGATCACCGCGAACTCTTGCGCGGCGTCGAACGTCTGCGACCGCACCGCCTGCTCGCCGCTCTTGCGCTCCTGGTAGGCGAGATACGCCTGGGTGACGTCGAACACGTCGCCGTAGGCGGCGACGCTGCCGTCGCGCAGCCACAGCGCGTGCCGGCACAGCTTCTGCACGTGGTACATGCTGTGCGATACCAGCAGCAGCGTGCCGCCGCCGGCGAGGTAATCCTCGATCCAGCGAATGCACTTCTTCTGGAACGCCTCGTCGCCGACCGCGAGCACCTCGTCGGTGATCAGCAGATCCGGCCGCAGCGCGGCGACGACCGCGAAGCCGAGCCGCACGACCATGCCCGAGGAGTAGTGCTTGACCGGCTCGTCGATGTAGCGGCCGATGTCGGCGAAGGCGATGATCTCGTCGAGCTTGGCGCGCAGCTCGGTCGGCTTGAGGCCGTACAGCACGGCACTCATCGCGATGTTGTCGCGCCCGCTGTACTCGGGGTGGAAGCCGGCACCGAGTTCGAGCAGGGCACCGACGCGGCCGTCCACGCGCACGCTGCCGTCGCTCGGCGTCAGCACGCCGGCAATCAGCTTCAACAGCGTGGACTTGCCCGCACCGTTCTCTCCGATGAGTCCCAGCGACTCTCCACGCCGGACGCGCAGTTCGACGTCGTGCAGCACCGGAATCGAGTCGACGTCGCGACGGCCGGTGATCAGCGATGCGAGTGCGCGCAGACGGTCGCGGCGATGGAACACCTTCGGGTAGCGCTTGCCGAGGCCCGAGGCCTGCACCAGCACGGGCGGCAGCCCGGTATCGTGGGTCATCGCCAGATCCGGACGCATCGACGGCGGACCGAGATCGGGACGCGCGCCTCGCCTCTGCACCGACACGCACGCGTATCGGTCTTTCGACCGTGATCGATCGGCTCGGCGTTCAAAGAAAGTCCTCGAAGTGACGGTCCAGACGCCGGAAGAACCAGCTGCCGATCAGCATGGCCGCCACGGCGACGAGGACGGCGATCGCGAGCCGCGACGCTTCGATATCCCCGTATCCGAGCAGCACACTGCGGAAGCTCTCCGCATAGAACGTGAAAGGATTGAGATCCAGCCAATGGCGCAGATGCTCGGGCAGCGATTCGCGTGCGTAGAAGACCGGAGCGGCGAACATCATCAACATCAGTATCTGGCCGAGCGCCTGGATCAGATCCCGCACGAACACCTGCAATGCCGAGAGTATCAGGGCCAGACCGGTCGTCAGCAGCAGCAACGGCACGTACAGCAACAGCGCCAGCGGCAGACCGGACAGGTCGATCCGATGACCGAGCAGCTTCAGGATCAGCACGATGGCGACGAAGCCGAGCGAATGGACCAGGAAGCTCGAGCCGACGGCTGCGAACACGAACACCTTGCGCGGCAGCGCGATCTTGCCGATCAGTGCGGCGTTCTCCTGCACCGCCGTCGTCGACCGCAGTATCGCCTCGGAGAACGCGGTCCACGGCCACAAGGCCGTCACCAGGAACGGAACGAAACCCGGCGCGTCACTGCCGGGCAGGCGCGCCTTGAACACGTGGACGAAGACGAACGTATAGACCGCCAGCTGTACCAGCGGCTGGATCAAGGCCCACAGGCCGCCGCTGAAACTGCCGGAAAAGCGATTGCGCAACTCTCGTCGCAGGAACTGCGCGATCAGCGTGAGGGCGTGCGTCGACACGTCGGCGAATGGCTACCGCGACGATGCGGGATCGCGCGGGCGCTTTCCCGTGCGCGACAGCGGCATCGACACGGAGATGCGACGGCCGCTCTCAGGAATCGCCATTCGCAGCGGCGGCCGCATAGCGATCACGCAGCGAGGCGAGCGCGTCCGGGTTCGCCTCCAGCGGCGTCTTGCGCAGACCGCCGACATACTCGTCGACGGCCCGTCGCACGTAGTCGCGCTGCTTCTGTTCGATGATCGAATCCTTCACTTCGGCGAAGCTCAGCTGGCGGTCGGCCACGCGCGAGGTCACCTTGAGGATGTAGAAGCCGGTGACGGTCTCCACCGCGCCCGAAACCGCTCCGGGCCCGGCTGCCGCCCGCGCCGCGCTCTGAAGCGCGTCGGGGTGGCGGTCCGAGCCGACGTCCTCGAGCTCGCCGACTTCGATGCCGGCGTGCCCAGCTTCGGCCAACTGGCGACTCAACGCATCGAAGCGTTTGGCGCTGCCGTCGATCTGCTTCACCAGTTCGGCGGCCTTCTGCCGCGCCTCGATGACGCTTTCGGCTTTGGGTTTGCCGCGCTCACGCTCCAGTTCGGTCCTGACCAGAATGTAGCGCGCATCGATCCGACCGGGCTCCACGTAGCGCTTGCGATCAGCCTGATAGCTTTCCTCGGCCAGTGCGGTCATGTCCGGCACATTCGAGGCATCGCGAATGCGCTCGATCTGCTGCTTGAAGAGCTCCTCGTCCGGCGTCTGCGCCAGCTGCGCCTTGAGGATCGGATCGGAGCCGGCTTGATTCTCACGTACATCCCGCGCGACCAGCTTCTGGCTGAGCAGGTTCTGCAGCACCTGCTCGATGCGCTTGGGACTGTCGAAGAAACCGGCCCGATCCTTCTCGGGGATCGTTGCGGCGAAACGATCGAGGTCATCGAAGCGCACGTCGATTCCATCCTGACGTACCAGGACGTCCGGCGGCAGGCCCTCGGCGAACGCGGTGGATATCAGGCCGCCGAGCAGCGCCCCGAGACATGCAGCTTTCTTGAACGTCATTCGCAGGACCATATCGCTCTCAAAAAAAAACCGCCTCTCATTCGAGGCGGCATTCGACTCGTCCGGTACGGCTTCGGTTCCCGTACGGGATGTCCGGATGCATCGGAACCGATGCATCCGGACGCTTGCCGTCAGTTCGGAGGCGGACAACCGCCGGGCGAGGTGCACTGCGCCTGATACTGCATGCGACAGCCACCCGCGGCACACTCGGAAGCAGTCTGCGAAGTCGTCGGCAGCGCAGCGAAGATCATGTTCAGATAGTACTTCTGACCCAGATTCAGATTGCACGCGAAGCTGCCGTTGACGCTGTATGCGAGCTTGCCGGTGCCGCCCATTCCGCTCTTGAAGCAGTTCGGCGGAATCGCCGGGCTGGTCGCCGACGTACCGAAATCGCCGCAGAGCGTGCTGATCGTCATCGAGATGCCCTGACCGCCGCCGCCCCATTCCTGGAACGCGGTCGGACTGCCTTCGAGGCCGAAGTTGCCGGCCATCGTCGGCGTGAATTCGAGCGACACGTAGTTGCGCGCGCCGAACTGCACACCGGCGACGATACCCTGACGATGCGGCCACGGCAGCAGTGCGCCACCCTGATTCGCGTTACGGCCCCAGACGTGGTCCCACTTCGTCGTCGGCGAGACGACGGACGGTCCGGTTCCGGACTGATAGCGCACAGTACCTTCGGTCACGCGCGTCCAGCCGGACGGTGCGACGCATCCGGTCGGAGCCTCCGATACAGTGGCCGAAATCTCCGATACGTTGGCGGTCTGCGCATTACCGTTGTAAGTGCAGGTCAGCTTGAACTTGTAGGTGCCGGCAACCGCGGGCGTCAGCGTCAGGTTGTGCTGAGCCGCGCAACTCGATGTCGAGTTGCAGGCGACGCCGCTGGTCGGCCACGGCCAGGAGGCCTGCTGGCCGGCCGGGATCTCACTGCCGTCGTAGACGCACAGGTCGGCGTTGCTCGCCGCCCATTGCACCTGCGTACTGACACCGATCGCCCATTCGCCGGGCAATACCCAATTGGCAGGACCGGGATTGATCAGCGGCGTCGGCGGAGGCGTCGTCTGACAATTCTGACCGAACGTGCCGGTCGCTCTCAGGCGGCCAGTGCTCGGATCGGCCGTGACGCCCGATGCGTTGGTCGTGAAGACGCAGGGATTCGGCGACTGCGAAGGATCGGTCAGCTCGATCACGGTTTGACCGTGCGCGAAGGACGAGAAGGCCAGGACGGCCGTCATTGACACGAAGCAGCGATTCAAGCGGGACATGAGCGGCATTGCAGGGCTTCCCTGAACATAAGCGCACGAATTGTAGTTCGTTTTGACACCGAGCGGTGCAAAGTCGTCGTTAAATTTGCACTGAACAGCGCACACGCAAACAAAAAAAGAGGGGGCTTGCGCCCCCTCTTTCTTGAAGCACCAAGTCGAGCTTGGGGATTACGAGCAGACGCTCTCACCCGCCGTGCACGACCGGCTCGAGCGATGACGATACACGCCCGAGTAGTTCGACATCACGCCAGCGGAGACGTTCTCGTTGACCAGGTTGGTCGCCCAGAAGCCCGTGGTCGGCAGACCATGGAACACATTGCCGTTCAGCGACGGACGCAGAGCGTGCGCTTCGCCGCTCGGGGTCAGGTCGAGGCGGACCCAGCCATCCGTACCCACGGTCGGGCGGATGTTGGTGACCAGCTTCGAACCCAGCACGCCGGACTCGGTCGGAGCAGCGCTGACGTCGAGGAAGCTGATGACGTTGGTCTCACGGCACAGCGACGACGGCGGAGCGCCCGGGGGCGGCGGCGAGAAGCCCGACGTCGGGCCGGACGTGGTGCGCTCTTCGCGGTCGTAGATGCTGATGCCGATCTCGACGCACGAACGACCCGAAGCGAACGCCTCGGTGAACGGCGCAACCGGGGCGGCCGCGTTGAACAGACGGTCGACGTAGAAGCGCTTGGTCGGGAACGTCACGACCCAGTCCGAGTTCGCGCCGATCGCCGGAGCGACGGTGTACTCGTTGTAGATCGCGTCGGCCGTCAGCGTGGCGCTGACCGCGTCGATCGCCGTGCGCGGATCCGTGGCGTCGTAGACGCTGGTCGCGACGTACGTGCCCAGCGGGACGAACGCAGTGGCCGTGGCGCCGCCGGCGTCGTTGACGCTCGACAGGGCCGGGAACAGGTTCTCGGTGCCGGTGAAGATCGTCGAAGCCGAGAAGCCGTCCAGCGCGTCGGCGTTGAACGAGTAGTACGTACCCTGACCGACGTTGGCGATCGCGCCACCGCCGAACAGACCGCCGCTCGGAGCCGACATGTCGGCGTTGGCAGCGACCAGGTTACGCACGGTCGCGCAACCGCCCGGCGTGCCGCTCGAGCCGTGCGTGATGGCGTTCTCGGTCGAACCCGTCAGCGTCGCCATTTCGATGATCTCGAAATGACCTTCGCGGGTACGCGAGATCGTCTGCGGGCCCGAATCGCCGGCGTAGCCGAACGAACGGAACTCGACGTACGGCGCACCGCCGACCGTGCCTTCACCCTCGGTGAACGCCGGCGAGGTGCAGCTGCGGTCGCGCGTCAGGATCGCGGCGCCATCGCTTTCGACACCGATGTCCTCGAGCGCGAAGATCGTCGCGGTCCACACGTCGTAACGCGACAGCCACAGGTTGAAGTCGAGCACTTCGCGGCTGTTGTAGCCTTCCAGGAAGCGGACCTTGACGGCCTTGCCACGGCTGGTGGTGTTGACGACCGACAGATAGGTCTGCTGACCCTTCTCGACCGTGTAGTACGGATAGAGCAGGACCTGGCCGAGACCATCGGGATTCAGGTCGACGGCGTTGGCCAGGCTCGCGAAGCCTGCGACGCCGGCGATACCGGCGATCACAGCAGTCGTCAAGCTGTTCTTCTTCATCACAAACTCCTAATTAGGACCACAGGGCTTTTTTGCTTTCACCAGTCCCACGCCGGCGATCAGCGACTCCCCGACTGCCGCTATCGGGACTGGGCAACAGCGCCGCCATGTTAAGGCAAAGGAAAGAGGCATGCAATCCCCACCCGAAACCTTCACTTATGGCAACGGAATCAATCACTTGATGAGCATCATTCACTCGGGAGATAGTACCAGCGGCCACCCGATCGGATCCAGGTTTCGCGCAGCGGGGCGAATGCTTCCTGAGGCTTTGCAACCCCCAATCCCGGCAGGCGGATCGTATGGTCGACCAGCAGGAACACGCTGCAACGATCGACTTCGCACTCTTTCTTGACGAACGTCACCTTCTTCCAGCTGATCGGCCGCGCGTTCATCGCCGCCGCATAGGTTTCGCGCGTGCGCGTGGAGCGATAACCGGGTGACAGCAGGTCATAGGCCTTGTCGGCCTGCCGCGCGATCAGGTAATCCCACCTCTGCACCGCGAGCGTGTCGATCGCATCGGGCGAACTGCCGCCACGGATGCCGCCGGTCGCGCAGCCGCCGATCAGCGCCGCCAGCACGGCGAATACGGAAAGACGTCCGAACAGGCTGCGTCTGGAATGGTCGAGACTCATCTTGAGATCCTTTGCATCAGGGGAACGCATGTCGTGTCGTGGCCGTTGCAACGACTCACCGACATGCAGGGCGACGCTCGGACATCGCCGAAGCGCCGCGGTTCAATTCAGTGCCTCACGGATTCGGCTGCAGCGGCACCGTCTCGGCCGGACGCAGCGGCTCGATCGTCACGTTGGACTTGGGCAGCGGACGCAGCGATTCGAACTGGCGCTGATACTCGTCGGTGACGCTGCGCGCATCCTGGCTGTTGGCGATCACCTGCGGCGTGATCACGACGATCAGCTCGGTACGCTGGCGCGCCTTGGTGGTGCTGCCGAAGAGCTTGCCGAGCAGCGGAATCTTGCTGAGTCCGGGTACGCTCGATTCGCCGTTCTGCTCGTTCTCCGAGATCAGGCCGCCCAGCAGCACCGACTCGCCGCTCTGCACCGCGATCTGCGTCTGCAGCTGGCGCTGGTTGATCGGCGGATTGCCGTTCGCGGTCGGCGTGCCGGGGTTGCTGACTTCCTGCGAGACTTCCATGTAGACCAGACCACCCGGATTCACGCGCGGCTTGACCTGCAGGATGATGCCGGTGTTGAGGTACTGCACCGTGCCGTAGCCAGAGGAGGTCGTCGCCGGCGTCGAGGACGATCCGGTACCGACCGTCGACGGCACCGTATAGCCGGTGTAGTAGGTCTGCTGGACCGGAATCTGCTGACCGACGTTGATCTGCGCTTCCTGGTTGTTGGTCACGACCAGCGACGGTGCCGACAGCACCTTGGCGACACCGCTGGACTGCAGCGCGCTCAATGCGACCTGGAACTTGCTGTTGAGATACGACCAGAAGATCGTCGAAGACGCGGCGCTGGGGCCGGCGTCGCCGAGCAGTCCGCGCTGACGATCGTGCGTGCGCACGTAGGGTTCGCCGTTCGGATAACCCTCACCCTGCAGACCGGCGAACCACCACTGCACGCCGTACTGCAGATCTCCGGTCAGACTGACCTCGAGGATCTTGGTTTCGATATGGACCTGCAGCGGTGCGATGTCGAGCTTGCGGATCGCGGCCTGCACCGAATCCCACTCCGACGGCGTCGCCATCACGAGGATCTGGTTGTTCTCCTCGATCGCGGTGATGCGCATCTGCTTTTCCTCGCCCGCGCCGCCGGAGCTGGCCGGACGCGGCGCCGACTCGGTCTTCGGCGCTTCGGTCTGCGCGTTCTGATTCTGGCGGTTGCCGTAACCCATCGACGAGCCGCCGGTGCCGCCGAGCGCGCCGACCGTGACCGGCTTGAGACCGGGCGCGACCGAACCGGACGTGCTGCGCCGGCCGCCGCCACCGCTGCTCGCGCCGAAGATATCGCTCAGATAATCGGCGAGGTCGACTGCCTTGATGTTCTTGACGTCGTAGGTGTAGAGCTGGGTCGCGTTCTCGGCGGCGCCGGTATCGAGGCGGCGCAGCCACTGCTCGGCCTGCTCGAGGTACTCGGGCTGCGGCGTGATCACGATGACCGAATTGACCGACTCCAGCGGCATGAAGCGGAACATGCCGGCCAGCGGCGATTCGCCCTCGGCGCCGAACAGCTTCTGCAGTTCCGGCAGGATCTTGCCGACCTCCTGGTGCTGCAGCGCGTACACGCCCATCGACATGCCCTTGAGCCAGTCGACGTCGAAGGTCTCGATCGTGCGCTTGTAGTTGACCAGTTCCGACGCGGTGCCGGCCATCACCAGCAGGCTGCGCGCGGTGTCGATGTTGATGATCGCTTCGGGCTTGGCGTAGGGCTTGAGCAGATTGGCCATCTGCGACGGCGATACGTAGCGCAGCGGGAACACGCGCAGCTCGTAACCGCGTGCGGCGTCCGGCGGCGCGATGCGCGGCGTCAGCTTGCCGGGGATCGCGTCCTTGAGCTGCAGCACCGTGTAGCGCCCGCCTTCGCGGACCAGCGTATTGCCGGTCCACTGCAGCAGCGTCTCGAGCGTCGACATCGCGTCCTCGGGACGGATCGGCTTGGACGTGGAGAACGTGACGTTGCCGCCGACGTTCGGCGCGATGATGTAGTTCTCCTGCAGCAGGTCGCCGAGGATCGCCTTGACGACGGCCTGGATCGGCTGATTCTCGAAATTGAACACGACCTGGCCTTCGCCGGCGGCCGTCGTGCCCGCACCGCGCGCGGCCTGCTCGTTGAAGAAGCGGCCGGTACCGACCTGGATCTCCGGCTTCGGCGGCTCGCGCTGCGCGGTCTCGTCGGGATTGATCGAGATCGCGCCGCTGCCGCGCTCCTGCTCGTCGGAAAGCACGCGCACCGGCGGCGTCGGCGCGATCGCATTGTCCGCGGTCATCGGACCGGCGTCCGGAGCGGTGGCGCGCGGAGACGGCGTGGTGGCGCAGCCGGCCATCAGGGCCAGCGACAGCGCGATCAGCAGGGTCTTCGGATTCAACGACACGTCACTCTCCATCAACTTGACCGCAGCATTGGGCGGTTCTGCGATACGGCGGGCCATGCTGTGCAAGGCTTCGCGGGTGTACGTCCAGGCCGGCTCCCGCGCGGCGCGCGGCCGTGCCGACGAAGGTTTCGATCGCATCATTTCTGCTCACCCGACTGCTGTTGCTGCCGCAGCTTCTCGGCTTCCTCGCGCATCTGCCGCCTGCGTGCCTCGATGCGCTTGGCGAGGTCTTCGTTGCTGCTGCCGCTCTGCACCGGCTGTCCGCCCGGCTGCGGCGTCCCCGGCTTGGCGTTGCCGGACGGTGCGCCGCCCGGCGAGCGCATGTTCGGCGGGGCCGCCACCGTACCGGCGACCTCGAGCTCGACCTCGCTGCGCTCGTTGTTGATGCTCTCGAACACGACCGAGCGCGGGTTGATCTGAACCAGCGTCCAGGCCGCCTGGTCGCCTTCCAGCGGCATTCCGACCTTCAGCGAGAGCGGCTGGTTCCGCGTCTTGTCGGTGATCAGCGCGATGCGCGTCTCGGGCGTCACGATCACGCCGGTCAGCTGGATATTCAGCGGCACCTGCGGCGGCGCGTCGGTGGCCGCGGTCGCCTCGACCGGCGCGGGCCGGCGGTCCTCGTTGAACAGCGGACGCTGATCGATCGCGGCGAACGTCGTCAGCGGCGGCGGCACGAACGAGGCGCGGTCGATGTTGCCCGCGGCGAGCTGACGGACGCCCTCGCTGTCGCTGAGCCAGCCGTAGCCGCGCCCGTAGCCGGCATAGAGCACGAGCAGTACGGCGCCGAACACGGCGCAGACGCCGAGCAGCACGCGCGTGGTCATTTCGGCGGCGCGGATGTTCATTTCGGCGCCCTCCCCGACTGCCGGATGTAGCCCGACAGATTGAACCGCACGTCCAGCGGCTGCACCGCGGCCCGGCCGCCGGGCGGCACGTAGCTCTGCTGCTTGTAGATCATCAGCTGGTCGGCGAACAGATACGGCTTGCCGCTCTCCAGGTCGTACAGCACGGCCGACAGCTGCTCCAGATCGCAGCGCATGCGCACGCTGATCGTGACGCGCCGGTAGAGCTCTTCCTCGGTGCTGGTGTAGGACTGGGAGCTGACCACCTGGCAGCGATTGCTGTCCGGCGCATGCTCGCCGACGACCTGCTTGAGGCGCTGGATCAGGCTGGCCGAGGCCGCGTTGACGTCGGCCTCCGGCATGAAGGCCTGGTTCTCCTGCTCGTAGGCGCGGATCTCGCCCATCTTGAGGTCGATCTGCGGCTGCTCGGCGATCGTGCGCGCGAATCGCAGCTGCTGCTCGCGCAGGTCGGCCATCTGCTCGGTGTACTGCAGATGCGGCGCGACGAACCACCAGTGGAAACCGAGCATGTAGACCAGCAGCAGCACGATCGCCAGCAGGATCACCGCCAGCAGCCGGCCGTCCTTCGGAGCCTTGATCTCAAGCGCCATCGCCGGCCCCCTTGGCTGCCTCGCCTTCCGCACCCTCGGCCGCGGTCGTCCGCTTGAGGCCGGCGGTGATCTGGAAGCGCTCCTTGCTCGTTCTCGCGTCGGGCTGGATCGCGCCCTGGAACGTGGGGTTGGCCAGATACGGCGACTCGGCGAGCAGGCCGATCAGCTTGGCGGCCTCGCGACTCTGCCCTTGCAGCTGTACCTGCCCGTTCTCGATGTTCATGCGCTCGAGAAACGTGTCGTCGGGGATGCGCTGCGTGAGATCGGCGAGCACCGCGACCATCAGCGGCTCGTTGCGCTTCTTGTCGGAGAGGAAATTGGCGCCGGCGATCGAATCGACCAGGCTGCGCTTGAGATCGGACACCTGCCGCGCCTGCGCATCGGACTGGCTGACCTTCTCGCGCATCGACTCGACCGCCGCGGCGCGGTTGTCGAGCCACTTGGACATCGCCAGCAGCAGCAGGACCAGCGCGAGGACGATCAGGCCGAGATTGAGCGGCAGGCGCAGATCGCGGCGGTGCGCGCGCCGTTCCGGCGGCAGCAGGTTGACGTGGCTGCGCTGGCCGGCAGAGCCGGCACGCCAGATGTCGACGCCGTCGATCGCCAGCGCGCCTCCGGCCAGGCCGCTCAGCTCGGCATCGAGCTGCGGCCTCGGCAGCAGCACCAGCTCGACCTGCAGATTGCGGCCGGACGGATCGCGGCCGACGACGCGGCTGTCGAAATAGACCTGGTCGGCCTTGAACGGCGTCTGCCGGTCCATCTCGAACGACAGCACCTGGCGCAGGTTCTCCTCGGCGGCAGCCGGCAGCGTGATGGTCCGGCGCAGCACGCGGCCCGCGTCGATGCAGTAGATCGACTGTACGGACGGGTCCTCGATGCGTTCGCGCAGCCGGCGGTACTCGGCGACCTGCGCCTCGGGGGACAGGCTGCGCGCGATGCGGCCCAGCTCGGTCGGCGCGGCGCGGCCGCGCTCGCGCAGCACCACGACCTCCTCGCCCTGCTGCTCGAGCAGCAGCGTCTCGTTGCGGTCGGCGATCAGATCACGCCAGCGCTGCGGCAGGCAGGCGAGCAGACTCTCGCCCCACCAGGCGAAGAACGCCGGCAGCGGAGTCTTGGCAAGGCGCGTCCGCAGACGCGCCAGCTGTCTGTCCAGCGTTTCGATCAGCACGTTCAGGAATTTTCCCCATCCCGCCAACGCAGGATTGCATAAGGGCGCCCCGCGGCACCGGCGCCGCCCATGCGGACCGTGGCGTCCAGTTCGGCACTGGCACCATTGGGCAGCGTCGCACGGCAACGCACACTATACGTCAGCCCCCCTCCGTCCGCCATGAGCGGGGTCCCGTCGGGCAGCGTCAGGCTCTGCAGCTCGGGCGAGCCCGGCTGGAGCATCTGGCGCTGCTGGATCAGCTGCTGTGCGTAATCGTTGGTCATGCCCGGCAGCGCCCGCAGCGCCTCGATCGGGGCGTAGGCCGCGCTCGGCGTGTTGCGACCGGAGTAGATCGTGATCGCCGGCTCGATCGAGGTGAAGATCTCGTAGCTCATGCCGAGCACCTGCTGCAGCTCCGAGACGGTCTCGAACGGCCCGTTGCGCGGGCCGTAGGACAGGCCCACATCCTTGTAATCCTTCGCCTCCGCGCCGAGCGGCCGGGCCAGATCGTCCGGATCGCGCCAGTCCTCGATCGCGTCGGCCAGTTCCTGGGCCTTGTCGAGCTCGACGCCGGCCGACGTCAGCAGATTGGTCATCACCATGATGTCGGCGGTATTGATGTCGATCTTGCCGGCATCGTCGGTGATCCGGACCTCGATCTCGGCGTCGCCGAACCCGAACCGGTAGCTGCGTCCGTCGGCCTGCCAGCGCTGCATCGGATCGTGCATGCGCAGTTCGTAGACGGCCAGGTTGAGGCCGGCCTCGGCCGCGTAGCGCGCCTGGGTGGTCTCGAACAGATGGCGCGACTGCAGGTTCTCGGTGCGCGCGATCATCGAGAAGCTGCCGAGCAGCACCGCGACCATCGCGATGACCCACAGCACCAGGACGAAGGCGATGCCGCGCTGGGCCCGCGGAAACGGGGCCGCGATCATCGGATCTGCCCCTGCATGTTCTTCTGCTGCGGCACGCCGTAGGCCGGCTGCGGCGGCGTCTGGCCCGGAATCGCCTGCTCGCCGTCGCGCCCGATATACGGCCGCCGCATCGAGCCGACGTCGAGCACGAGCGGGATTTCCATGTCCGGAAACACCGCCTGGCTGTCGTCGGCCATCTCGAGCCGGATCCGCACCATGACCGGGGTCAGGCTCGGATCTTCCCAGTCGTCCTGCCAGTCGCCGAGGTTGCCCTCCTCGTCGAAGCCGCGGTATTCGAAGCGGCCGCCGCGGATGCGGTCGACCAGCATGACCGGCTCGAGATCGGCCTCGCGCAGCTGGCGCAGGTCGAATCCGTTCAGCATCGCATGCGTGAACACGAGCTCCTTGCCGCCGCGCACGTTGGCGAGCTCCAGCGTCTGTACGTACGGCCCGCCCTTGGACAGATAGCCCGGCATCGGCGCGACGAAGCGCATGAAGTCGCGCTTGCCCTCGAACACGAAGTTGACGCCGGTGCTGTCGTCGCGATCGAAGCCGAGCGGCATGCCGCGGCTGATCTGGCGGCGGATGAACTCCTGCGCGACGCGGATCCGGTTGATCGTGTCCACCGCGCTCTCGCCGGACTGCATCGCCTTGACCGTGGTCCTGATCGCGCCGTAGGTGCCGGCCAGCAGCAGGCCGAGCAGCATCGTGGCCAGCATGACCTCGATCAGCGTGAAGCCGCGGATGCGTGACACGCTCACCGCTTGGTACCGCCTGCCCGGCTGGTCGCCGTGGCACTGTTCGCGCCCGGCGCCTGGTTGCGCATGCTCGGCATGTTGACGCCGGCGCCCCCCGACAGGCCGCTGCCGTCGTCGGGATTGGTCGCGCGCAGCGTCGAGAACGTCTCGCTGCGCGGATTGTTTCGCGTTCCCCAGATCACGGTCAGATCGAGCTGGTAGATCTCCACCGGCGACACGCTCAGTGCGCCGCTGTTGCCGACCTGGTCCGCCGCGGCCACCTGCTGGCCGGCCGCGAGGCCGGCGATGCCGCCGCCGAGCGCCTGCGGCGGCACGATACCCTGCGGGTCGACCTTGTGGATGCGCAGCTCCCAGCTGTAGCGATCGTCGAACCGTCCGGACGAATCACCCTCCTCGATGCGTTCGCCGACGCCGACGACGTCGAGCCGCGACTGCGCCCACAGCGCGGCCTGCGTGTACTCGGCCGAGCGGCGCGTCGTGTGCAGCGAGGTGGCCAGGATCTGCATCTGCACGCCGACCGCGATCGCGAACACGAGGAACGCGGCGACCATCTCGATCAGGCTGAAGCCCCGAGCGCGGCGCGGAGAGAAGGAGGTGGGACGCGGCATGCCAGTGGGACCGTGCTGTACCGGTTTCGTTCAGTCAGGCGGCTGGTCGAGCGTGATCTCGCCGGTCAGCCAGGCCACGTTGATGCGCCAGACCCGCTCGCCCATCAGGACCGCGACGTTGCCGCCGGTCGAGCTGCCGTCCGGAAAGAAGCGGATGCCGCCGGCGTTCTCGCCGGTCAGCTCCTGCTCGGCGGTCGTCAGTTGCAGCTTCATGTCCTTGGGCAGCTCGACCGAGCCGCGATTGGGCGCCTGGTAGCTGTTGTGCTCCAGGTCCAGCATCAGGACCTTCTGCTCGCCCTTCACGATCGCCTGGCCGCGCGTGTAGCGCAGCGCGGCGACCAGGTCGCGGCTGGCCGCGCGCACCTTGGCCGTGGTCAGGCTCTTGGAGAACGAGACCGAGACCACCGTCAGGATGATCGCGATCAGGACCACGACCGCGATCATCTCGATCAGCGTGAAGCCTCGGGAGCGCGACAGGCGGGCGTGCACGGGGATGGCTCGAGACAGGAGCGTGCGCGCCGCGCCGCCGGCTTACTGCCAGTTGCCGTAGTCGGCGTTGAGATCGGCGCCGCCGGTCTGGCCGTCGCGGCCGAGGAAGACCAGGTCGAAATCGCCGTGCTCGCCGGGCGCCTTGTACTGGAACGCGTTGCCGAACGGATCCTTGAGGTCCGATTCCTTGGCATACGGGCCGTTCCAGTTCTTGGCGTTGCCGCCGCGCGTGACCAGGTCCTCGAGCCGCTGCGGCGGCGAGCCGTTGTCGAGCGCGTAGGCCTCGACCTTGCCGGCCAGCGACTGCACCTGGGCCTTGCCGGCGTTGTACTTGCCGGTGTTGACGCGATTGCCGACGTTCTGCACGACGATCGTCGCGACGATGCCGATCAGGACGATGACCGCGAGCATTTCGATCAAGCTGAAGCCGCCGCTGCGCGGCAGCGTACGGGCGAGGGAGCGATGGGGCAGATTCATGGGGACCTCGTGTCGGAAGGTGAGGAGTCTTACTGTATCGAACCGGCGATATCCATGATCGGCAACACGATCGCCAGCATGATCATGGCGACGATCGCCGTCATGACGACGGTCGTGAGCGGGACCAGCGCGGCCAGCAGCCGGTCCAGGGTGTTCTTGACCTCGATGTCGAAGGTGTCGGCCACCTTCATCAGCATCGCGTCGAGCTGACCGGATTCCTCGCCGACGCTGATCATCTGCAGCGCCAGTTTCGGAAACTGCTTGGACTGCGTCAGCGAGTAGCCGAGGCCGCCGCCGGTCTTGACCTCTTCGGTGGCCTGCTCGACCGCCGTCGCCAGGACGGTGTTGCCCATGACGTTGCGCGCGATCGAAAGGCCGTTCAGCAGCGGCACGCCGTTGTGCAGCAGCGTGCCGAGCGTCCGCGCGAGCCTGGCGATCTCGAGCTTGCGGATCAGTTCGCCGACCAGCCGCAGATTGAGCAGACGCTGGTCCATCTTGAGCCGGCTGACCGGATCGGCCATCTGCCGGCGCACCCAGCTGACCGCGAAGATCGCCAGGCCGATCAGCAGCCACCAGAAGTTCTGCAGCGTCGACCCGACGCCGAGCACGATCCGCGTGATCAGCGGCATCTCCACGCCCATGTCGGCGAACATCGGCGCGAACTGCGGCACCACGTAGGTCAGCAGCACCAGCAGCGAGAGCAGCACCATGCCGACCAGGAACGCCGGATAGATCATCGCGTTGATGACGCCGGCCTTGAGCAGACGCGAGCGCTCCAGATAGTCGCCGAGGCGCTTGAGCGTATCGTCGAGCGAGCCGCCGGCCTCGCCGGCGCGCACCATGTTGATGTACAGGCGCGAGAAGTTGCCGGTCTCGTTCTCGAGCGCGTCCGACAGCGGCGCGCCGCCGCGCACGTGGTCGCGGATGCGCTCGAGCATCTGCCGCGCCTTCTCCGACTCGGGCAGGTCGAGCAGGATCTGCAGCGCGCGATCGAGCGGCTGGCCGGCGCCGAGCAGGGTCGCCAGCTGCTGCGTGAACAGCACGACCTGCTGCTCGCGCAGCGTGGCCTTCTTGAACATGCCGCCGAACAGGCTGCCGCTCGAGCCGGCGCTGGCCTCGCGCACGTCCAGCGGGATGTTGCCGGCGTCCTGCAGCTTGAGGATCGCCTCGTCGTACGAGGCCACGTCGAGCTGCCCTTCGAGCGTGTCGCCGCCCGGCGTGACGGCCTTGTACCGATAGATCGTCATGGCCGGCGCCTCAGCCTTCCTGCGTCACGCGCAGGACTTCCTCGAGCGTCGTCGAGCCGCCGAGCGACTTGACGATGCCGTCCTCGTACATCGTGCGCATGCCTTCCGCGCGCGCCTGCTCCTCCAGCGCGCCCATCGTCGCCTTCTGCATGACCTGCCGCCGCAGCGCATCGGTCATGACCAGGAACTCCATGATCGTCGTACGTCCGAAATAGCCGCTGGAATTGAGCGGCGAGGGCATCGGCTTGTACAGCCGGATCGGCCGCTCGTCGGTATAGCGCTCGAGATTGAACTCGCGGATCACCTCCGGCGGCGCCTCGTACGGCAGGGCCGTGTTGCGGTCGAGCCTGCGCACCAGACGCTGCGCGAGGATGCCGTTGACGGTCGAGGTCAGCAGATAGTCCTCCACGCCCATGTCGAGCAGACGCGTGATGCCGCCGGCGGCGTTGTTGGTGTGCAGCGTCGAGAGCACCAGGTGGCCGGTCAGCGCGGACTGGATCGCGATGCGCGCGGTCTCCAGATCGCGCATCTCGCCGATCATGATGATGTCCGGGTCCTGTCGCACGATCGAACGCAGCGCATGCGAGAAATCCAGGCCGATCTGCGGCTTGGCCTGGATCTGGTTGATGCCTTCGATCTGGTACTCGACCGGATCCTCGACCGTGATGATCTTGACGTCGGGCGTGTTGAGCTTGGACAGCGCGGTGTACAGCGTCGTCGTCTTGCCCGAGCCGGTCGGACCGGTCACCAGCATGATGCCGTGCGGCTGGTCGAGCACCTTGATGAACTTCGGCAGGAACTCGTCGGTGAAGCCGAGCGTCTCGAAGTCGAAGACCACGGCCTCGCGGTCGAGGATACGCATGACCACCGACTCGCCGTGCGCGGTCGGCACGGTCGACACGCGCAGGTCCAGCTCCTTGCCCTGCACGCGGATCATGATGCGGCCGTCCTGCGGCAGGCGGCGCTCGGCGATGTTGAGCTTGGCCATGATCTTGATGCGCGAGATCACCGCGGCGGTCGAGGCCGCCGGCGGCGACTCCACCTCGTGCAGCACGCCGTCGATGCGGTAGCGCACCTTCAGGCGGTTCTCGAACGGCTCGATGTGGATGTCCGAGGCGCGCTGCTCGACCGCGCGCTGGATCACCAGGTTGACCAGCCGGATCACCGGCGCCTCGGACGCCAGGTCGCGCAGATGCTCGATGTCGTCCTCGCCGCGGCCGCTCTCGTCGCTGAGGTTCTCGACGATCGTGCCCATCGCCGATCGTCCCTGGCCGTAGTAGCGCTCGATCAGATCGTCGATCTCCGAACGCAGCGCGAGGCGCACCTGGACCTTGCGGCCGGTCGCCAGCTTGACCGCTTCGAGCGGGTACGGATCGGCCGGGTTGGCGATCAGCAGCGTGATCTCCTCGTCGGTCTCGGCGATCGGGCAGATGTGGACCTGCTTGAGGAAGCGCACCGACAGCTGCACGTTCGGCGGCGGCGTCTCCGGAAAATCCTTCGGCGGCAGCAGCGCGATGTCCATCAGCTCGGACATCGCCTCGGCCATGTCGCGCTCGGACACCAGGCCCAGCCGCGTCAGCAGCGACAGCAGGCTCGATCCGGTCGTGTCCTCCTCGTGCAGGCGCCGGCCGCGCACGAGATCGGTCTCCTTGAGGCGGCCGCGCGCGACCAGGAACTGGCAGACGCGCTCGTCGAGCACCTCTTCGGCGACGGCGGGCACGCCGGCGGCGGGTTCGATCACGCTGGCCAAGACAGGAGCTTCCGATTCATTCGACATGGCTGAGACTCTGCTTTCCGTCGCCAGGTTCCCCGAGCGGGCCGACCAGCGATTCGATGAACGTCCGGTTGAAGCCCACCCAGAGCGCGACCGGAACCAGAGCGGGGAGGATCAGATAACCGAACTGATAGGCCAGCGCAATCACGTTGGGCTCCAGACCGGCCTTCTGCGCCGCAGCGACGCCGGGCGGGCCGGACTGGAACGCGATGATCTTGAGGCTTTCGGCGACCACGCCGAACGACTGCGCCAGCCAGATCACCGCGAACGCCGCGGCCAGCTGCAGCAGGCGCCGCCGCACCGGCATCGGCGTGGCCAGCGTCAGGCCCGAGAACAGCGGCAGCGCATATCCGTAGACCATCGGATTGACCGTGGTCTCGAGCACGCCGAGGCCGACCCGGCCGCCTTCGTCGGCCCGCACCAGCACCGTCGTCGTCACGTCGAGCAGGTAGTCGGCGCGTCCGAGCACCTGGCCGGCCTGGTCGACCGCGTGCCCACCCTGAACGAGACCGCTGAACAGGTCCGGCCAGAGCCCGAGCAGGATCGCGCGTGCCGCGGCACCGACCGGCCAGACCAGCAGCGGTGCCAGCACGAACCAGCACACGAAACTGAGCGGTAGCCACAGCAGCGCCTTCAGAGCGAACTCGCGCAGCGGCGACAGCCTCATGTCAGCCGACCCAGGTTCGCGCGTTGCGGAACAGCCGCATCCACGGCGAATCCTCGGCCCATTCGCGCGGCCGCCAGCTCATCTGCACGCTGCGGAACACGCGCTCGGGATGCGGCATCAGGATCGTCACGCGGCCCGATGCGGCCGTGAAACCGGTCGCGCCGCCGGCCGAGCCGTTCGGGTTCAGCGGATAGCGCTCGGTCGGCTTGCCGGCATCGTCGACGTAGCGCAGGCACACGTCGGCCTGACGCGCCGCCGCGGCATCGGCGTAGCGCGTGCGGCCTTCGCCGTGCGCGACCACGACCGGCAGACGCGAGCCGGCCATGCCGGCCAGCAGGATCGACTGCGACTCGAGCACTTCCAGCGTGACCAGGCGCGCCTCGTACTGCTCGGACGCGTTGCGCACGAAGGTCGGCCAGTGCTCGGCACCCGGAATGATCGGCTTGAGCTGCGCCATCATCTGGCAGCCGTTGCAGACGCCGAGCGCGAACTTGCCGGCATCGTCGAAGAACGCCGCGAACTGCTCGCGCAGCGCCGGGTTGTAGAGGATCGAGGTCGCCCAGCCGCGCCCCGCGCCGAGCACGTCGCCGTAGCTGAAGCCGCCGCAGGCGGCCAGTCCGACGAAGTCGGCCAGGCGGTGGCGACCCTCCTGCAGATCGGTCATGTGCACGTCGATCGCGTCGAAACCGGCACGCGTGAATGCGGCCGCCATCTCGATCTGGCCGTTGACGCCCTGCTCGCGCAGGATCGCCACGCGCGGCCGCTCGCCGGTCGCGATGAACGGCGCCGCGACGTCCTCGGCCGGATCGAACGTCAGCCGCGGCACGATGCCGCGATCGTCCTCGTCGCAGCGCCACTCGCGTTCGGCGTCGGCACTGGCGGGGTTGTCGCGCAGGCGCTGCATCGCGGCGCTGGTCTCGGACCAGGCCGCCATCAGATCGACCCAGCCCCACTTGGCCAGCGTGCCGTCGCCCTGCAGCAGCTGCACGCGCAGCTTCTCGACCGGGCGGCCGACCACGTGCGCCAGCGCGCGCAGTCCGTGCCGATCCAGCAGCGACTCGAACGCCGCGCGATCGGCCTTGCGGACCTGCAGCACCGCGCCGAGCTCCTCGCAGAACAGCGCGCCGAGCGTGTTGTCGCCCCAGCCGTCGAGGCGGATGTCCAGACCGCAGTGGCCGGCCAGCGCCATCTCGATCAGCGCGACGATCGCGCCGCCGTCGCTGCGGTCGTGATAGGCCAGCGCCAGGCCGGCCTGATGGATCTCGGCCATCATCTCGATGAACGCGCGCAGCCGCCGCGGATCGTCGACGTCCGGCGCGAGCCCGCCGGCGCGCTGCGAGCACTGCATCAGCACCGAGCCGCCGAGGCGGTTGGCACCGCCGCCGAGGTCGATCAGCCACAATTCGGTCTCGCCGCGGTCGAGCGCCAGCTGCGGCGTCAGCGCGCCGCGCACGTCGGCGACGCGCGCGAACGCCGAGACGACCAGCGACACCGGTGAAACCGTGCGCTGCTCCTGGCCGTCGGCGGACCAGCGCGTCTGCATCGACAGCGAATCCTTGCCGACCGGGATCGAAATGCCGAGCGCCGGGCACAGCTCCATGCCGACCGCCTGCACCGCGTCGTACAGCGCGGCGTCTTCGCAGGCCTGGCCGACCGCGGCCATCCAGTTGGCCGACAGGCGCACCTCCTCGAGCCGCACCGGCGACGCGGCCAGATTGGTCAGCGCCTCGCCGACCGCCATGCGCGCCGAAGCCTTCGCGTCGAACACCGCCAGCGGCGTGCGCTCGCCCATCGCCATCGCCTCGCCGGCGTAGCCGTCGAAATCGACCAGGGTCACCGCGCAGTCGGCGACAGGCACCTGCCAGGGGCCGACCATCGGGTCGCGCGCGCACAGGCCGCCGACGCTGCGGTCGCCGATCGTGACCAGGAACGACTTGCTGCCGACTGCCGGAAAGCGCAGCACGCGCTGCAGCGTCTCGTCGAGCTCCAGGCCGGCTGTGTCGGCGATCAGATCGAGCCGCTTGGGCTTGCGTGCCGCCTCGCGCTGCATGCGCGGCGGCTTGCCGAACAGGACCTCCAGCGGCAGATCGATGACCTCGCCGCCGAGCAGCGGATCGGACACGACCAGTCGGCGCTCGGCGGTGACCGTGCCGACGACCGCGTAGACGCAGCGCTCGCGCGCGCACATCGACTCGAACAGCGCCAGCGCGTCCGGCCGCACGCCGAGCACGTAGCGCTCCTGCGACTCGTTGCACCATATCTGCATCGGCGACAGGCTCGGATCGTCGCAGGGGATCCTGCGCAGATCGATGCGGCCGCCGACCGAGGAATCGTTGAGGATCTCGGGAATCGCATTGGACAGGCCGCCGGCACCGACGTCGTGGATCGATACGATCGGATTGTCCTCGCCGCGCGCCCAGCACGCGTCGATGACCTCCTGGCAGCGGCGCTGCATTTCCGGGTTGTCGCGCTGTACCGACGCGAAGTCGAGCTCGGCGCTGCTGCTGCCGGCCGCCATCGACGAGGCGGCGCCGCCGCCGAGGCCGATCAGCATCGCCGGACCGCCGAGCACGATCACCGCATCGCCCTCGCGCAGCATCTGCTTGGTCACGTGATCGCCGCGCAGATTGGCGACGCCGCCGGCGATCATGATCGGCTTGTCGTAGCCGAAGCGCTTGCCGGGCTCGCCGTTGTCCTGCTCGAACGTGCGGAAATAGCCGCCCAGGCACGGACGCCCGAACTCGTTGTTGAACGCGGCCGCGCCGAGCGGCGCGTCGCGCATGATCTCGAACGCGGTCGCGAAACGCGGCGGCAGCGGGCGCTCCGGCTCCCACGGCCGCGCCAGGCCCGGCACGCGCAGATGCGAGACCGAGTAGCCGACCAGACCGGCCTTGGGCTTGCCGCCGCGGCCGGTCGCACCCTCGTCGCGGATCTCGCCGCCCGAGCCGGTCGCGGCGCCCGGGAACGGCGAGATCGCGGTCGGATGGTTGTGCGTCTCGACCTTGATCGCGTACGGCACGGCCTCCTCGTTCGCGCGATAGCGCCCGTCCGACGGAGAGGCGTAGAAGCGCCGGGCGAGGCTGCCCTCGATCACGGCGGCATTGTCGGAGTAGGCCGACAGCGTGAACGCCGGCGACACCGCATGCGTATTGCGGATCATCGCGAACAGCGACTTGTCCTGGGCGACGCCGTCGACGGTGAACGCGGCGTTGAACACCTTGTGGCGGCAGTGCTCGGAGTTGGCCTGCGCGAACATCATCAGCTCGGCGTCGCTGGGATTGCGTGCGAGCGCGCGGTAGCTGTCGGCCAGATAGGCGATCTCGTCGTCGGCCAGCGCCAGGCCGAGCCGGCGGTCGGCCGCGGCCAGCGCCGCATGCGGATCGGCACCGAGCGCGACGGTCTCGAGCGGGGCCGGCGCGCCGGCGTCGAACAGGCGGGCGGCCTCGGCCAGCGAGGTGACGACCGATTGCGTCATCGGATCGTGCAGCGCCTCGAGCATCGCCTGCCAGCCGGCCGAGCCGGTCGCCGGCGGACGCTCCAGCTCGATCGCCATGCCGCGCTCGACGCGCTGCACCGGCAGCCCGCAGCCGCGCAGGATGTCGGTGGCCTTGCTCGACCACGGCGACCGCGTACCGAGCCTTGGCACGATCCACAGCGTCGCCGGCCGCGGCGCGCCCGGCGTGGCCTGCAGCGTCTCGTACAGCCGCGGATCGTCGGCCGTGCCGGGATCAGCCGCTACGAAGTAAACATGCCGGGTGTCGCGCAGACGGCAGTCGCGGACCTGCGCCGCCAGGGCGGCATTGATCCGGTCGACGCGGAAAGGCGACAGCGCGGTCTGGCCGTCGATCGCAATCATGAGGGTCGGGAGCGGGGAGCATCGGGAAGCCGCCTATTCTAGCCGATGCGCGCGCGATCCTCCCGCACCGGCCTCCCGCCCGACGGGGGCGCCCGGACCGCACGGCCCAGGCGCGAAGCGGTTCAGCTACCGGACTTGGCGCCGTCGAGCTGCTGCAGGCGCTCGAGCATCTGCGCCGGCGGCAGATAGCCGCCGATCTTGACGCCGCCCGGCGAGTAGATCGCCGGCGTGCCGTCGACGCCGACGTCGAGGCCGAGCTGGAACTGCGCGGCGATCGGGTTCTCGCAGGTGACCGGCGTCGGCGTCGCACCGCCCTTGGCCGCGGTGAACGCCGCCTTCTTGTCCTCGGCGCACCAGACCGAGACGGCCTTCTTGTACGACGGCGAGTCGATGCCGCTGCGCGGGAAGAACAGGTAGTCGAACTCGATGCCGAGCTTGTTGTACTCGGCCACTTCCTGGTGCAGCTTGCGGCAGTAGCCGCAGTCGATGTCGGTGAAGACGGTCAGCTTGTACTTGGGCTTGTCCGGACCGAACGCCAGCACCTGGCTCGACGGCACGTTCTTGAGCTTCTCCACGCGCGCCTTGCCGAGGCGAACGTCGGTGAGGTCCGAGCGCGTCGCCGCGTCGTAGAGCTTGCCCTGCAGCAAGTAGCGTCCGTCGTCGCTGACGTAGACCAGCTGACCGCCGAGCAGCACCTGCCGGAAACCGGCCATCGGCGCCGGCTCGATCGAATCGATCGTCGCCTGCGGCACCAGCTTCAGGATCGCCGCGCGGGCGGCGTCGTCGGCCTTGTCGGCGGCCGTCGCGGCCAGCGGCAGCAGGCCAGTGAGTAGGACGGTCAGCGTGGAACGCATCATGGGGGCCTCGGCGGGTCGAAAGGTCAGGGGGCGGGAGCGGCGGCCAGCCGATCGAGCTCGGCGGCCAGGCGGTCGGGGGACATCGCGATCTCGGGCGCCACGTGGGTGCCGTCGGCCGCGATCAGGGTCGGCGTGCCGTTGATGCCGAGCGAATCGGCCAGATGGGTCAGCTCGGACAGCGGATTCGGGCAGGTGGCCGGCGCCGGATCCTGGCCGGCCATCGCCGCGTTGAACGTCGCGATGCGGTCCTTCGAGCACCAGATCGCCTCGGACTTCTTGTCGGCGCCCGGATGCAAGCCGACCAGCGGGAACAGGATGTAGTCCACGGCGATGCCGTGCGCATTGTACTGGGCGATCTGCTCGTGGAAGCGCTTGCAGAACGGGCAGTCGATGTCGGTGAACACCGTGACCGTGTGGCGCGGATTGGCCGGCGCGTAGATCAGCTTGCGCTCGGCCGGCACCTGGGTCAGCGCGGCGCGGCGGACGCCGTTGCGGGCCGCGTCGCCGAGATCGCGTCGCTGGTCCACGTCGAACGCGCCGCCTTCGAAGATCAGCTTGCCGTCCTTGCTGACATAGAGAATCTTGACGCCCGACAGCACCTCGTAGAAGCCCGGCACGACCGACGGCTGGATCGCGTCGATCGGCAGCCCCGGCGCCAGCTTGGCGACCGCGGCGCGGGCGGCGGCATCGTCGGCCGCCTGCGCGAGCGGCGCCGCGGCCAGCACGAGAGCGAGCAGGATCAGGCCACGCTGCAGCGTGTGGCGGAGGAACGCGGGATCGAACATGGAGGACCTCTGTCTGGGTGCCCGGGCCGGCGGCGTCGGCCTGGCGCGCGAGCGCCGCCGAACCCGATCGGGCATGGACCGGATGCGGGCGGAAAGGTTCCCGCCCGAATCGGCCATCTTCTCACGACGGCGCCGCGGCGGCCAAACCACCGTCGCGGCGCTCAGCCGCGCGGGTGATGGCGCGCGTGCAGCCGCTTGAGTCCTTCCCTGGCGACATGGGTGTAGATCTGCGTCGTCGTCAGCGAGCTGTGGCCGAGCATCATCTGCAGGGCGCGCAGGTCCGCGCCGTGGTTCAGCAGATGCGTCGCGAACGAATGGCGCAGCACATGCGGGGATATCCGCGACGAGGCGATGCCGACCGCGGCCGCATGCTTCTTGACGATGTTCCAGAACATCTGCCGGCTGAGGCCGGCGCGGCGCGCCGTCACGAACAGCGCCTCGGCCTGGCCGCCCTTGAGCAGCGCCGGGCGCGAGGACACGACGTAGCGCTCGAGCCAGTGACCGGCCTCGGCGCCGATCGGCACGAGGCGCTCCTTGCCGCCCTTGCCGACGACACGCAGCACGCCCTGGCGCAGATTGACCTGCGCGGCGGTCAGGCCGACCAGCTCGCTGACGCGCAGGCCGGTCGCGTACAGCAGCTCGAGCATCGCGCGATCGCGCAGCCCGAGCGCGGTATCCAGCGCAGGCGCCTGCAGCAGCGCCTCGACATCGGCCTCGCCGAGCGCCTTGGGCAGCGAACGCGGCAGCTTCGGCGCGTCGACCAGCAGGGTCGGATCCTCGTCGAGACGTCCTTCGCGCTGCAGCCAGCCGTAGAACTGGCGCAGGCACGACAGCAGCCGCGCCGTCGAACGCGCCTTGTAGCCGCGGCCGCTGGTCCCGCCCTGCGTACTGCGCCGGGCCAGATAGTCCTGCAGCTGCGCGCGCGTCGCGCCGGCCAGCGTGGCGCCCTCGCCGGCCAGCCAGCGCGCGAAGCCCTGCAGATCGCGCCGGTAGCTGGCGACCGTGTTCTGCGCGAGTCCCGCCTCGGCCCAGGCGTTCTCGACGAAGCGCTCGACGAGCGTCTGGTCGACCGTGGTCGCTGTCGCTTTTTCCACCAAGGTGACACCCACCGACAGAATGTGACGAAAAGGAAACCTTCACCAAAACAAACCATTGCGCGATGCGACCGGTACTTCTCGAAAGCTTGCGCCAGCGCGCGTTTTGGCCCGGATCGCGCATGGCTCAATACGTCGCGCAGGAAAGCCTGGCAGGAGATGATCCGATGTCAATGCTCAATGGATTGATCGAGTCGCCGGCGGCCGCAGCCGCTGCGACACCCGGCCGTCACGCGGGCGGCGGCACGCCGCTGCACGTGGCGGCATACGGTCTGGAAGCGAGCGAGCTGCATACGCTCGGCGCGATCCTGCACGTGCTCAAGGCGCGCACCGAGGCCGCCTGGGAGCTGAGCGACCTCGACCAGGCCGATTTCGTGATCGCGCCGCTCGCGCTGGCGCGCGATCCCGATCACGGCCGGCCGCTGCGCGGACGCAACGTGATCCCGCTGGTCGCCGACGACGGCCCGCTGCCGCGCGAAGGCGATCTGGTGCTGACCTCGCCGATCCGCGTGATGGCCGTGCTCGACGTGCTCAACCTCGCCTCGCGCCGCCGCGGGCAGACGCCGCACGCGCCGCCGGAGACGCCGGCCAAGACCGAGGACGGCGCCCAGGCCGATTCCAGTCTGGCGGCCGTCCTGACCGCGTCGCTGGCGCGCACGCGCGACGATCATGCGCTGCGGATCCGCATCCTCAGCGCCGGCACGATCTACGTCTGGCCGGCCGAGCGCGTGTTCCACGTCGATTTCCCGCCGTCGATGCTGCCGCGCATCGTGATGGAACGCCGGTTCGTCATGACCACCGCGCCGGTCCAGGCACCGGAGCTTTCCGAGATCCGGGCGCAGGCAATGCCGCTGACGCCGCTGCTGTGGAGCATCGGCATCGCGCAGACGCGCTGCGTCGAGCCGTCGGCGACGGCCGCCTACCGCCTGCTGCGCTGGCCGGAGTTCGACCGCCTGCCGCACGAGATGGGCCATCTGCGCCTGTGCGGCGTCATGGCCGGATCGACCTGGACCGTGGAGGATCTGCAGCGGCACAGCGGGCTGCCGGCGGCGTTCGTCGCGCGCTTCCTGCGCGCCTGCGTGGCCTGCGGCTATGCGACGGCCGAGCAGCACGCCGTCCAGGCGCCCGCGATCGCGGCGCGTCCGATGCGCCCGCCGACGACGGCCGACGGCGGCCTGCTCGAACGGCTATGGCGGCGCCTCGGCTTCGGAGCGGCTGCCTGATGGCGCGCGAGCACGTCATCCTGTTCGCCGGGCCGATGGGCGCCGGCAAGACCACGGCGATCGCCAGCCTCAGCGAGATTCCGGTCGTGCGCACCGAGGCGCACAACACCGACACCGCCCGCAACGCCAAGGCGACCACGACCGTCGCGCTCGACTACGGCGAGATCACGCTGGCCGACGGCGACAAGGTGCGCCTCTACGGCCTGCCGGGCCAGGAGCGTTTCGACTTCATGTGGCGCATCCTGGAGCCGCGCGCGATCGGCATGGTGCTGCTGATCGACAACGCCGGCGCCGATCCGCTCGCCGACCTCGATCATTATCTGAACGCGTTCGCGCGATTCCGCGACCGCGGCGCCGTGGTGATCGGCATCACGCGCACCGATCTCGCCCGGCAGCCGTCGATCGACGACTACTACGCCCGCCTGCGCAGCCGCGCCCTGTTCCTGCCGGTACTCGAGGTCGACCCGCGCGACCCGGCGCAGGCCGGCGTGCTGCTCTCGGCGCTGATCGTCTCGATCGAGGCGCGCAGCGACGCGGCCGGCGCCCCGGCCTGAGCCGCCGGACCGTTTCCCGATCGTCCGTACGCGGAGGATCGGCGGCCGCGATGCCGGCCGCGTACGTGCACATCGCCGCTCCGGCCCGCGATTTGCCCGCGCATCGGCCGACGGCGCACCTGAACCGCCCGCGGCGCTTCCTTGCTCCGCCCGTCCGGCTGACCGAAAATGGCGGCCCATCGAACGCGTCGCCCCTGATGATCGATCCCAGCCGCTATCCGCGCCTCGCGCGCATCGACAGCCCCGCCGACCTGCGCCGGTTCCCCGAATCGGAGCTGCCGGACGTCGCCCGGGAGGTGCGCGAGTACCTGATCGAATCGGTCGCGACCTCCGGCGGCCACTTCGGCGCCGGGCTCGGCGTGGTCGAGCTGACCGTCGCGCTGCACTATCTGTACGACACGCCCGAGGACCGCCTGGTCTGGGACGTCGGCCACCAGTGCTATCCGCACAAGATCCTGACCGGCCGCCGCGACCGCATCACCTCGATCAAGAAGAAGGACGGCCTGGCGCCGTTTCCGCGGCGCGAGGAGAGCGCCTACGACACCTTCGGCGTCGGCCATTCCTCGACGTCGATCGGTGCCGCGCTCGGCATGGCGCTGGCCGCGCAGCGTAAGGGCGATCCGCGCCGCGTCGTCGCGGTGATCGGCGACGGCGCGATGACCGCCGGCATGGCGTTCGAGGCGCTCAACCACGGCGGCGACGTCGAGCCGAACATGCTGGTGATCCTCAACGACAACGGCATGTCGATCAGCGAGAACGTCGGTGCGCTGACCAAGATGCTCGCGCGGCTGATGACCAGCAGCACGCTCAACCGCATCCGCGAGCACGGCAAGAAGATGATGAAGCGCGGCAGCTTCCTGTGGCGCTTCATCAAGCGCTGGGAGGAGCACGCCAAGGGCATGTTCATGCCGAGCACGCTGTTCGAGGAGTTCGGCTTCCACTACTCCGGCCCGATCGACGGCCACGACCTGCCGCAGCTGGTACAGGCGCTGCGTACGCTGCAGGGACTGAAAGGTCCGCAGCTGCTGCACGTGATGACGACCAAGGGCAAGGGCTATCCGCCGGCCGAGCGCGAGCAGATCGAGTACCACGCGGTCGGGCCGTTCGATCCGCAGGCCGGCCTCGCGCGCAAGGGCGCGTCGAAGCCGACCTACACCGACGTCTTCGGCGACTGGCTCTGCGACATGGCGCAGGCCGACGAGCGGCTGTACGCGATCACGCCGGCGATGCGCGAAGGCTCGGGCCTGGTGCGCTACTCGAAGGAGCACAAGAGCCGCTATTTCGACGTCGGCATCGCCGAACAGCATGCGGTGACGCTGGCGGCCGGCATGGCCTGCGAGGGCGCCAAGCCGGTCGTGGCGATCTATTCCACGTTCCTGCAGCGCGCCTACGACCAGCTGATCCACGACGTCGCGCTGCAGGACCTCGACGTGCTGTTCGCGATCGACCGCGGCGGCGTGGTCGGCCCCGACGGGGCGACGCATGCCGGCAGCTTCGACCTGTCCTACCTGCGCTGCATTCCGAACATGATCGTGATGGCACCGGCCGACGAGGACGAGTGCCGCAAGCTGCTGACGACCGGTTTCCGCCACACCGGACCGGCCGCCGTGCGCTACCCGCGCGGTACCGGACCGGGCGTGGCGATCGATCCGGCGCTGATCGATCTGCCGATCGGCAAGGCCGAGCTGCGCCGCAGCGGCCACGGCGTCGCCCTGCTCGTGTTCGGCGCGATGGTGCAGCCGTGCGCGAAGGTCGCCGAGGCGATCGATGCGACCCTGGTCAACATGCGTTTCGTGCGGCCGCTCGACGAAGCGCTGATCCTCGAACTCGCGCGCAGTCATGCGGCCCTGGTGACCGTCGAGGACAATGCAGTCGCCGGCGGTGCCGGCAGCGGCGTCGCCGAACTGCTGACCGCACACGGTCTGGCCGTGCCGCTGCTGCAGCTCGGCCTGCCCGACCGCTTCCTCGAGCACGCCAGCCGCGAGGAACTGCTCGCCGAGTGCGGACTCGATGCGGCCGGCATCGAAGCGTCGGTGCGCGCCCGCTACGGTGCGCATCTGGCACTGCCGCTGCGCCAGGCCGGTTGAGCCGATCGCACGCATGCAGCGCCGTGCGGCGCTGCAACGGGTTCGCCACTCGGCGGTCGAGCGTCACGCCTCCGCAAAGCCACCGGAGTGAGTCCGCGCAGCCAGCCACGCGGCGTACGACAGCAGATGCAGTAGTCGCCGACACCGGGAATGTCATCGTTGGCGACGTCGAGCGCGCGACCGGCGCATGCACGATGTCCTCGCGAATCGACGCTGTGCGGCCGCAGTCGGCTCCGGTATCAAGCGAACCGACTGCGCCCGGCCCGGATCGGTCATCGGGGATGCCGCGGGATCCGCGCACATACGCCGGTCTCAGCCCGGCATGCGGCCCAGACTGACGCGATCGCGCGCCTCGATGTCGCGTGCGGTGTCGATCTCGATCATCCCGGCTACCTCGAGCAGCGCACGCACCGCGGCGCCCTGGTCGTAGCCGTGCTCGAGCAGCAGCCAACCGCCGCGCTGCAGATGCGCGGGCGCCCGTGCGACGATCGTGCGGATCGCGTCGAGGCCGTCGTCGCCGGACGCCAGCGCCGCCGGCGGCTCGTGGCGCAGATCGCCGCGCGCCAGATGCGGATCGCCGGCGCGGATGTACGGCGGGTTCGACGCGATCAGGTCGAAACGCCCGTCGCCGAGCGCCGCGGTCCAGTCGCCCTGCACGAACGCGACGTTGGCCAGGCCGAGCCGCCGCGCGTTGGCCTGCGCGACCGCGAGCGCCGCCGCGCTCGCATCGGTCGCGGTCACCTGCGCCAGCGGCCGCTCGCTGGCGAGCGCCAAGGCGATCGCGCCGGAGCCGGTGCCGAGATCGGCGATCCGCGCCGGCGTGCGCGGATCGATGCGCTGCAGTGCCAGTTCGACCAGACGTTCGGTATCGGCGCGCGGAATCAGCACGTCCGGCGTGACCGTCAGATCGAGCGTCCAGAAACCCTGCGAGCCGATCAGATACGCCAGCGGCTCGCCGGCCGCGCGCCGCTCGACCAGTTCGGCGAACCGCGCCGCCTGAGCGGCGCCGGGCACCGCGTCGCCGTGCGCATAGAGCCAACTGCGCGGCCGCTCGAGCGCGGCCGCCATGATCCGCTCGACCTCCAGCCGCGCCGCATCGGATGCCGCCAGCCGCGCCGCGGCCACGGCCAGCAGGCCGCGTACGGTCGCTGCCGCGTTCATGCCGGCGGCGGTGGCGGCGGCGGCAGATCGCCGATCGGATCGAGCTTCGCGGCCGGCGCCGGCGAGCGCCAGTAGCCACCGCGCTGCCAGGCCGCGAAGCCGCGGCGCAGCCAGTCGACGACGGCCCAGGCCAGCCACAGCGCCCAGGCCAGCATCGCGAGCTTGTAGACCCACAGCGGCAGCGAGATCGCACCGGCGACCGGCAGGGCATCCGCGCTGCGATCGGCGAACCAGCGCAGCAGCTGCGCGTCCGAGCCGTTGCCGGTCACGTACATGTCCGGTGCGCCGAGCAGACCGTTGCGGATCGCGTTGAACATGCACAGCAGCGCGACCAGCGTCAGCACCGGCAGCGCGATCTGCACGAGATTGAAGCGCAGCGCGTCGGCCGGCGCCCAGCGGCGGCGCGCGTCCAGCGCGAACAGCCAGAGCGCGACCACGATCAGCGCCGCCCACGAGAACGTCGAGAAGCCCAGCCCCAGCAGCAGCCACTGATGCATGCGCAGCGGCGAATGCCGCCAGCGCGACAGCACGATCGCCGCGATCACCATCACCAGCAGCTCGCCCCAGAGCAGCACGGCCGGGCCGACCGGCGGACCGTAGGCGGCCAGCAGCCAGCGGTCGCGCGGCAGCTGCAGCGAGAGATCGATGTTGGCGGCCGGCAAACCGAGCGAAAGCGCCGGCGTGGCGACGCGCGTCGCGATCGGCTCCGCCTGCCGGAACCTGATCTCGACCTGCTGCAGGCCCGGTACGACCGGCACGGTCAGACGCCCGTCCTGCAGCCGCAGGTTCAGCGCCTCGCCGCCGCGCCGGACGCCGAGCAGCTCGGCGCCTTCGGGCAAGCCGAGCGCCTGCTCGCCGCCCTGGCTGGCGCGCACGTCCAGCTGCACGGTGTGCGTGGCCGCGCGCTGGCCGATCTCGCTCGACAACGCGACGCGGTCGATCGCGCGCGTCGCGCCGGCGACCGCCGCCGGACGCGTGATCGCGAGGTTCAGCGTCTCGCCCGGCAGCGGATGGAATTCGAAGACGCGATAGTCGGCAGCCGAGTCCTCGGCGGCGTCGAAGCCGGCCTCGGGCACGCCGTCGAAACGGACGTTCCAGATCGGGCTGACCACGATGCGCCAGGTCTCGGCATGGCCGCTCAACGGCGGCGCGCTCAGCGTCAGCGTGTCGCGCGGATCGAGCGTCGCGGCGTACTCGGCCTGATCCTGGCCGTCGGCGATCGGCAGCTCGATGCGGCCGTCGGCGACGCGCGCCCCGGCGGTCAGCACACGCTCGCCCGGCAGCGACGGGATGTTCGCGACCAGGCCGCCCTCGCGCGGCGCCAGTCGCTCGATGCGCGTCGTGACGCGCCAGTCGACGTCGAGCGAGAGCTCGCGCACGACGCGCACGAACGGCGCGAACTGCTGATCGCCGCCCGGCGCGCGCGCGGCCTCGCTGTCTTCGCGCAGACGGACCAGGCTCAGCGTTTCGGTCAGCAGGCGACCGTCGGCACTGCCGGCGGCCTGCCAGCCGCTGCCGGAGAACACGAGGCGGCGCGGCTTCAGCGGAAACGCCAGTGCGACCTTGTCGGCCAGCGCCTGCCAGCGCAGCTCGATGCGGTGCACGCCGCGCGGCACCAGGATGCGCGCGCCGCCGGATACGCCGGCGATGCCCTCGACGCTGCCGTCGTCGAGCCGCGCCGTGCGCAGCGCGAGCGTCTTGTCGTCGGCCGGCACCGGCACCGCGCTGCGCTCGAGCGCGTGCACCTCGAGCACCGCTACGACCTCGTCGCCTTCGGCCGAGAGCTCGGCGAGCGCGATGTCGGCGCATTGCGGCGCGCAGCGCGGCGGCTCGATCAGGCGATCGCGCAGCTGGCCGAGCAGCTCGTCCGACGGGAAGCCCTGCGCCTGCGCCGGCGGCGCGAATGCGGTCGCCGAGCAGGCCAGCGCGATCGCCGCGAGGCCCGCAGCGGCTGGACGTGCGCGCAGCGGCAGCAGCGGCGACCGTCGCGCGAGTCGCCAGATCAGCACCGCCAGCAGTGCGACCAGCACCAGCTTGAGCGAGCGCACCAGCCACGGCGGCGCGACCAGCAGGCGGACCTCCTGGTTCGGCAGCACCGGCCCGCTCCATTCGAGCTGGTAGGTGCGGCCGAGCCGCCAGCCCGGCTCGCCGCCGCCGGTCTGCACGACGCTGGCCTGCGCATAGCGCTTGAGCGCCTGCGAGCGCAGATTGCGCGAGCCGGTGACGGTGACGCTTTCGAGTATCTCCGCGGCCTTCGCTCGCTCGGTGGGCTCGGGTGCCGGCGGTGCCGGCGGAGGCGGAGGCACCGGCTCGGACATCACCATCGCGTCGGCCGCGCCGGCCGCGATCTGCGGATAGGCCGACTCGGCATAGCCGCCATCGGCTTCCAGCTGCGGATACAGCGCCGTGCGCACCTGCGTGATCGCGAACGGCAGCGTCACCACGACCAGCAGCGCGAGCGCGGCCAGGCGCACGCCCGCCGCCGCCTCGGCCAGGCGTCCGGCCGGCAGCGCGCGCACGACCAGACCGAGCGCGAGTGCGAGCATCAGCGACCACAGCGGCGCACCGGCCTCCTGGTAGCCGATCAGCAGATACGCCAGCACGAGCAGGCCGCCCACCCAGCCGAGCAGTCGCGCGCCGAGCAGGATCACGACCGCCGCGACGAACACGTCCAGCAGCGTCCAGCCCGACAGCCAGCTGCCGAGCGCGCGATCGGTGCCCGGCGCCGCCAGCAGCCGATAGCCGTAAGGCAGATGCAGCGTCGTGGTGATCCGGTCGAACACCTGCTGCCAGCCGGCGATCGGCAATGCGCCGGGTCCCGCCTCGATGCGCACGCCGGCATCGAGCGCGACATCGGGCGTACGCCATTCCACGCCGCTCCAGCCGCCCTGCCCACCTTCGGTCACCAACAGCGGCTCGTCGTCGGCGCGTGCCTGCGCGCGCTGCACGACGAACGGCGGCGCCGTATCGAATCGCCATCCGCTGTTCATGCGGCCGTCGATGCGATCGCGGCTGAACCAGCCGCGGCCGTCGAAATCGAGCCAGGCTTCGCGTACGAGCTGCAGGCGGTTGGCCTCGTCACCGGCCGCGCCACGCGAATGCTCGTCGATCCGCAGCGTATCGCCGTCGGCCAGCGCGAACGCCGGCAGGTCGCGCCACGCCGGCGGCACGTCGGCCTGCTGCGGATCGACCTGGGTCGTCCCGGTCGCGGCCGTCACGCGCAGGCGCGGTGCCGCGGCGTAGCTCCAGATCTCCTGGCTCGGCCACGGCGCAGCGGCGAGGCGCGCGGTCGCGGCGGTCAACGGCGCGATGGCGCGCGCGGTGAGATTGAGCACGTCCGAGCCCGGCTGCACCTGCACGCGCAAGCGACCGTCCTCGTCCAGACGCACCGGCCAGCCCGCCTCGCTCTCCAGTGCGAGCGCGACGAAACCCTCCGGCAGTGCCGGCCCGATGCGCTCCTCGCGCGCCTGACCGGACACGCCGATCTGGATCCGCGTCGTCAGCACGGCCGGAACACCGTCGTCGAGGCGCCGATGGACGCGCAGGTCCACGCTGTCGGCCTCGGCGGCGACCGTCGCGCCGCGGCCGAGCGTCAAGGCCTCGCCGTCGCGCTGCACCGGCACGATCGGCCGGCCGTCGACGCTGAGCGCGACCAGTGCGATCGACCGCGGCACGCGCAGCGACTGCGGCCGCTGCGTCCACGGAATCTCGGCGCGCAGCTCGTGGCTGCCGCTGCCGAGCCACAGCGCGGGGCCGCCGTGATCGACGACCGGCATCGCGACGCCGCCGACCGTGACACGCTGCGGCCAGTGCTCGGCGTCGCCCGGAAGCGGCACCCAGCCCTCGGCCTCGAGCTGCCAGCGCTGCGCGATGCGCGCCCCGCCCGCATCGGCCGCGATCGTCAGCGTACCCGGCCAGGCGCACAGATAGTCGTTCTCGGCCTGCCCCTGTCGTCCTGCGAGCAGCGTGCAGGTGCGGAACGCGTCGCGCTCGAGCACCCAGCCGCGCCATTCCTGCAGCGGCGGCGGTACCGTCTGGGCGATCGTCGACAGCGGCAGCAGCAAAGCGATCAAGCCGAGCCAGAAGCGATGCATCGTCGGTTCCCTCGTGTGTCGTTGTTCGGGCAGCGCAGTCAACGGCGGCCTGCGCGCGGCGGGGTTTCGCGGATCGGGTCGCGATGCGGCGCACGCGCCGGACGATCGCGGCGGCGTGTTCTAGCGCGCCAGGTGGCGGACCAGCTGCTCGACGCTGGCGAGCACGAAGCCGGTCAGGAAGAACAGATAGCTCCAGCGCAGGTAGCGGTACTTGTGCTGGGCCAGATAGACGCCGAGTGCGTAGACGTCCGCGGCCCAGGTCGCGTACGGCGTGCCGTCCGGCGTCAGCACGCGCGCGACCTCGTCCAGATAGCGCTCGCGCGGCAGTGCGGCGAAGTGGCCGAAGAACAGCAGGTTGAAATGCGGCGGCAGCGGCCCTTCGCCGACCGGCACCGGCCGGTACTTCGGCAGCACCGCGAGGATCGCCAGCAGCAGCGCCAGCAGCGTGAAGCCGGCCAGGATCATCACCGATATGCGCAGGTCCGGATCGGACGCGCGTCCCAGCGACAGCGTCAGCACGATCGAGGACACCGTGATGATGATGTTGGCCTTGGTGTCGGCCATGTTCGACAGCAGCACGTGGTGCTGCTGGGCGGTGCGCAGCAGGTTGTCGGCGGTATTGCGTTCGGGCACCCGTGCGAATGCGTCACGGGGTTCGGCGGCGTCGCGCATCGGGGCCTTCCATCGCGAGGATCACGGCATTCTAGGCCATGTCCCCGGAGCCGCACGGCGGCGGCCGCATCGCGCCGGCGGCCCGGCTGTCGCCGGGCCGCCGATCCGAATAGGTGGGCGACGGAAGCGGGGAGGGATTCCGTCGCCCGGGCGGCATCGTGGGGAGGGGGGAGTACGATGCCAGCCGAGCGTGAGGAGCGAAGTCCTCGAACGCCTGAGCCAGCAGATGGGGCTCTCGCCGATCGCTTCAAGGGCTGCGCCCGAATGCCGCACGGGTCGCGCCACGGAGCCGCCGTGACGGTCCCGTGCACACTGGCGTTCTTATGGAATGGACTATCATCGATAGCCGTTATCTATGGACGATCCGCCATGAACCTGCGCGACCTCCGCTATCTGGTGGCGCTCGCCGAGCACAAGCATTTCGGCCGCGCCGCCGAGGCCAGCTTCGTCAGCCAGCCGACGCTGTCGACGCAGATCCGCAAGCTCGAGGACGAACTCGGCGTCGCCCTGGTCGAGCGCACGCCGCGCAAGGTGCTGCTGACCGAGGTCGGCCAGGAGATCGTCGCCCGCGCACGCGACGTGCTCAACGAGGTCGAGCAGATCAAGGCGATCGCGCGGCGCACCGTCGATCCCGAGTCGGGCACCCTGCGGCTGGGCATCTTCCCCACGCTGGGGCCGTATCTGCTGCCGCATGTGATCCCGCGCATCCGCGAGCGCTTTCCGCGCCTGGAGCTGCTGCTGACCGAGGAGAAGACCGAGGTCGTGCTGCGCCTGCTGCGCGAGGGGCGTCTCGACGCCGGCGTGCTCGCGCTGCCGATCCACGATCCGCAGCTGCACAGCCAGTTCCTGTTCGAGGAGCCGTTCGTGCTGGCCGTGCCGGACGACAATCCGCTGGCGGCGCGCTCGGCGCTGCGCCTGGACGATCTGGCCGACCAGAGCGTGCTGTTGCTCGAGGACGGCCATTGCCTGCGCGACCAGGCGCTGGAGGTCTGCCAGCTCGCCGGCGCCGGCGAGAAGGCCGGGTTCCGCGCGACCAGCCTGGAAACACTGCGCCAGATGGTCGCGGCCCACGTCGGCATCACGCTGCTGCCGGTGCTCGCGGTCAAGCCGCCGGTACCGCAGGCCGCGCATGTTCGGCTGGTGCAGTTCCGCACGCCGGCGCCGAGCCGCAAGATCGCGATGGTCTGGCGCAAGAGTTCGGCGCTGGGCGGGTTCATCAAGTCGCTGGCCGACCTGTTCGCCGAGCTGCCGGCCGAGCTGCTCGACCCCGGCGCCATCGCCGCGTCGCCCGGGCGCGCCTGAGCCGCACGCGCGGCACGCGATCGCATGCCGGCTCGATTTGAGAAAGCCGGCACGATCGGCTAGCGTTGCCGGATCGACGCGCGTCGGGCGGGGAGATTCCCGACGCATTTCCGTATCCGAAGGTTTTTTCAGGAGTTGTTCTTCGTGGCCAGCACCCCCGCACCGATCACCGTATCCAGTCTCGACCTGGAGCGCATCGAACATCTGCTCGACCTGCCGGCGCATCGCGACGCCGCGGGCGCACAGGCGCTGCGTGACGAGCTGGCGCGTGCGGCGATCGTCGATCCGCCGCAGATGCCGGCCGACGTCGTCACGATGAATTCCACTGCGCGCGTCGTCGACGAGGAGAGCGGCGATACGCGCGAGCTGACCCTGGTCTATCCGCGCGACGCCGACGGCTCGCCCGGCAAGGTCTCGGTGCTGGCGCCGGTCGGCGCGGCGATGCTCGGCCTGCGGATCGGCCAGACGATCGACTGGCCGCTGCCGGCCGGACGCTGGCTGCGCCTGCGCGTGACCGACATCGCCTACCAGCCCGAAGCCAGCGGCCACCTGCACCGCTGAGCGCCGGACCCGCCTCGCCGCGGGTCCGCCACACCGTTTTTTCCGGGTGACCGGAACCTAAGCCGCCGACGCCGCGCGCGCGGAGCCGAGCGCGGCCTCGACGCGCTCGAGCGCGGCTTCGACGTCGTCACGCAGATCGGTCTCGTCCTCGATGCCGACCGACAGCCGCAGCAGGCCGTCGGCAATGCCGGCGCGCGCACGCGCCTCCGGCGCCATCGCGGCATGGGTCATACCGGCCGGATGGCAGACCAGGCTCTCGACGCCGCCGAGCGATTCGGCCAGCGTGAAGCAGGCCAGGCCGTCGACGAACGCGCGCGCCGCCGCCTCGCCGCCGACCAGCTCGAAGCTCAGCATCGCGCCGAAGCCGGACTGCTGGCGCCGCGCCAACACGTGTCCCGGATGATCGGCCAGTCCCGGATAGTGCACCGCGCGCACGGCCGGGTGCGCGTGCAGCTGCTCGGCCAGCGCGCGCGCGTTGGCCTCGTGCCGCGCCAGGCGCACCTTGAGCGTGCGCAGGCCGCGCAGCGTCAGGTAGCTGTCGAACGGCGCGCCGGTCAGGCCCAGGCAGTTGGCCCACCAGGCCAGCCGTTCGCCGAGCGCCGGCTCGCGCCAGATCACCGCACCGCCGACGACGTCGGAATGGCCGTTCAGATACTTGGTCGTCGAATGCACGACGACGTCGGCGCCGAGCGCGATCGGCTGCTGCAGCAGCGGCGAGAGAAACGTGTTGTCGACCGCGACCAGCGCGCCGGCCGCATGCGCGGTCTCGGCGACGTGGCGCACGTCGGTGATGCGCAGCAGCGGATTGGACGGCGTCTCGATCCAGACCAGCTTCGGCCGCTCGGCCAGCGCGGCCGCGAGCGCCTGCGGATCGTGGAAGTCGACGAACCGCACGCGATACAGGCCGCGCCGCGCCTGCGCGTCGAACAATCTCCAGGTGCCGCCGTAGCAGTCGTGCGGCGCGATCAGCAGATCGCCCGGCTCGAGCACCGCCGCGGCGACCAGCGCGACCGCCGCCATGCCGCTGGCGGTCACGGCCGCACCGCTGCCGCCCTCGAGTTCGGCCAGCGCGCCGGCCAGCGTATCGCGGGTCGGATTGCCCGAGCGCGTGTAGTCGTAACTGCGCTTCTGGCCGAAGCCGGCGAAGCTGAAATTGGTCGACAGGTACAGCGGCGGCATGACTGCGCCGTGTGCGGTATCGGTGTCGACGCCGGCGCGGACCGCTACCGTGTCCCTAGAAAGCGTACTCATGCGCAGTCCTCCGCAGCCAAGGCGTGCCGGAAGATCCCGGCGATGGTCACGTCCTCCTTCAGAAAGGCGTCGTGACCGTAGATCGAATCGAACTCGTGCAGCTGCGCACGCGGCCCGAGCTGTCCGGCGAACGCGCGCAGCATCTGGATCGGCACCAGCAGGTCGTCGCGTACGCCGACCAGATCGACCGGCACCGCGATCGACTCCGGACCGCAGCGGTGCGCGTCGAGCGAGGCCGACAGCGTCAGGAAGGCCTGCGCCGGAAAGCGCGCCGCGAAGCGTGAGCCGTGCGCGTCGAGCCAGCGCTCGAGGCATTCGGCCGGTTCGGCGCCGCCGAAGCGCGATTCGAGTTCACCCGGCGTGCGATACGACAGCATCGCGAGCTGGCGCGCCTGCGCGAGCGCAGCGCCGCGGTGCTCCGGCGCGGCGGCCGCGACCAGGCCGCGCTGCAGGGCGCGCAGGCCGCGTGCCCAGGCGCCGGACTGCGGCCCGGCACTGATCACGACCGCGCGACCGACGCGGGCGCCGGCCAGCCGCGCCAGATGCTGGACGACGCAGCCGCCGTACGAGGCACCGATCGCGAGCGCGACGCGCGCAATGCCCAGATGATTGAGCACCGCCAGGACCGCGGCGGCCTGGTCGGCGCTGTCGATCGTCGGGAACGCGTCGTCGCCCCCGCGCGGTCCGGTCGAGGCGTCGGCGCCGCCGAGCCAGTCGATCGACACGATGCGCAGCCGGCGCGGATCGAGCGCACGGCCGATGCCGCACTGCGCCGACCACCAGCGGTCCGGATCGCGGCCGGCCGAGATGCCGCCGAGCACGACCACGGCCGGCAGGCCGGGATCGCCCCAGGCCTGCCAGGCGACGTCGGCGTCGGTCAGGGTCCGGCCGCCGGCGAGCGCGAGCGCCGACAGGCGCAGCACGCCGCGCAGCGGCTGCGGACAGGCATCGGGAAGATCCGGGGAATCGAGGGAAAGGACCGCGGCCACGTGCTGCTCCTGATCTGATCGGCGCGACCGGAGCAGCGCGCACGAGCGCGGCCGCTCATCTCCCGAAGCCCGGCCGAGCCGGCGGCTTCGCTGGAATTGGCACCGTGCGACGGATGTCGCGGTTGCCCCGGCGTCTCAGACCCAGTGTCTCGACCGGTCGCGATGAGTGGGCCGCACTCTACGCAGGCCCCGCATCCGCGTCAATAGGCGTATAGACGTCTATACGTCCTTACTCGGAAGAGCCGTCGGCGTCCGGTTCCGCGCCGGCCGCCACGAGCCGATGAAGATGCCGAGCAGCGACAGCCCGACGCCGAGCCAGTCGGCCGCCCGCGTCGGCCGCGCGAAAATCGCCACGTCGAGCAGGAACGACAGCGCCGGCTGCAGCAGCAACAGCAGCCCGACCAGTGACGCCGGCAGCTGCGGCATCGCACGCACCAGCAGGATCCAGCCGAGCACCTGGCCGAACAATGCGAGCCCGAGCAGCGCGCCGAACGAGCGCAGGTCGGGAATCTCGAACGAGGCGCCCTCCCCGAGCATCGAGACCGCGAGCACGGCGGCGCAGATCCACGAGGTCACGCCGATCAGCTGGGCCGGCGTCAGCGCGACCTGGCCACTGCGCTGGACGTGGCGCGTCGTCAGCAGGTAGACCGCGTACGCCACGCCGGTCAGCAGGCCGAACATCACGCCCTGCCGGTAGACCGCGTCGAACCGCCCCCATTCCAGCCCGACCAGCAGGTACAGGCCGACCAGCGCCAGCGCGGTGCCGGCGACGAACGGCAGTCCGAGCCTCTCCCGGTACAACACGACGCCGGCCAGCGCCATCAGGAACACCTGGAAATTGCCGAGCAGGGTCGCCAGGCCCGGCCCGACCTGATGGATGCTGCGATGCCAGAGCATCAGGTCCACCGCGAACGCCACGCCCGGCACCAGCAGCCAGCCGATCGTGCGCAGCGACAGCGGCCGCCATGCGCGCAGCGCGATCAGACCGCCGGTCAGCATCAATGCACCGAACAGCATGCGGTAGAACGCCGAGGTGGTCGGCCCGACGTCGGCCAGGCGCACGAAGATGCTGGTCGTGCTGATCAGCGCGGCGCCGGCGCTCATCTGCCAGACCGCTGCGCGCGGCACGGCCGGCGACGCGCTCAAGCCAGCAGCTCGCTCGGCTCGTCCGGCGATGCCGGTGCGGCGGGATCGAGCTCGGCCAGCAGCGCACGCGCCGCGGCGAGGTCCTCGTCGCCGACCCAGAGCACATACAGGCCGAACGGCGGCATCTCGCCGAGCGCGCCGGACAGATACTCGCCGCCGAGATGGACGCGGACGCCGCCGGACTCGAGCAGACCCTTGCGCAGGTGGGCGTCGATGAGCGAATCGGTGCGGCAGGCGATCTTCACGGCGCCACTTTGCCGCAAAGCGCGCCGCGCGGTCCAGGGCGCGCCGGGGCAGGCGTGCCAACGGCCATCGTCTGGACGCTGCCGGTCGATCGGCGCATGATGCGCCCCGCCGTGCCGCGCCCGCAGCACCTCGAGCCCGACTGCCGATCCGATGGTCCAGCTGCCCGACGACGAGCTCGCCAACACGCTGCGCGCCTGCGTCCTGCAGCTGCTCGGCGCGCAGCGTCTGGCCGGCACGATCGACATCCACGACGCCGCACGCAGTGCCGCGCTGAAGATCGGCTGCGACTGGCGCGATCTGATGCGGCCGCTGCGCACGGTCGCGACGACGATGATCGACGACGGCATCCTCGACGCGACCCAGGGCGAGGCCGCCGTCGACATCCGCCACGCGCGCGGCCCGGTGCGGCTGCGCCTGCGCGACGCCGTCGCGTCCCGTCCGGTCTGATGCGGCCGGATCCGGATGCGCGGCCGCCGGCCGCCGTCCCCCGCAGCGACGACGCTTTGCACGGAACGCCGGGCGGCGGCGAATCGATGCGCACGATACCCGCACTCGACGGCCTGCGCGGCTTCGCCGCGCTGTGGGTGCTGCTGTTCCACGTCTGGATGATGACCGGCCTGCCGAGCATGCGTCCGTTCGGCGCGCCGTTCGGATTCGAGGCGTTCCTGACGATGGGCTGGGCCGGCGTCGACCTGTTCTTCTGCCTGTCCGCGTTCCTGCTGGTCCTGCCGTACGCGCGCTGGCGCTACGCAGGCACGCCGAGGCCGGACACCGGGCGCTATCTGCTGCGGCGGGTGCTGCGGATCTATCCGGCCTACCTCGTGCAACTGGGCATCCTGCTGCTGATCGCGCTCGTGCTCGGTCACGGCCGCACGCTGAACGGCCGCGAGCTGCTCGCGCACCTGTTCCTGTGGTTCAACCTGGGCCAGGACTGGGTCGCGCCGCTGGTCGGCGTCTGGTTCACGCTGCCGATCGAGTTTTCGTTCTATCTGATCCTGCCGCTGATCGCGCCGCTGATCGACCGCAAGCGCTGGCCGTGGCTCCTGCTCGCCTCGATCGCCGTCGCGATCGGCTATCGACTGTGGGCGTATGCGATGACCGCGACAGAGCCGCTCGGGATCCGGATCGCCGAGATCGAGCGCCTGCCCGGGCGCATCGATCAGTTCGTGATCGGCATGCTGGCCGGCGCGGCCTTCGTGGCTGCTTCGCTCCATGGCTGGCGGCCGCGTCGCCCTGCGTTCTGGTTCTGGGGCGGCGTCGCCGGTGCGGCCGCGCTCGGCGCCGCGATGATCGGCGCCGCCGACCGCTACTGGTCCGGCCATCCGCTGCTGTACGTCTGGCACGGGCTCTTCAGCCTGTGTCTGGTCCCGGTACTGCTGACCGCCGCCTGGGGCGCGCGTCCGGGCAGCGGCCTGTTCGACAACCGGCCGATGCGATATCTCGGCAAGACCAGTTTCGGCATCTACCTGTGGCATATGCCGATCCTGATTCCGATCCTGCCGTACCTGCCCGCGTCGATGTCGCCCGCAGCGCGGTTCTGGGCGCTGCTGGCGCTGGTCCTTCCCGCCACGCTGCTGGTCGCGCACCTGTCCTACGTCTGGGTCGAGCGGCCGTTCCAGCGCAGCCGCGGCGGCGCTCGCGCACCGACGCGTTAGGGATCACGCGCCGATCCGGCGACGGCCGCGGGCCCAACGGGTAGACTTGCGGCTTTGCCCGTCGAACCACGCATGAGCGAATCGCTTCCCGTCAACCACTTCATCCGCCAGATCGTCCTGGACGATCGCGCCGCCGGCAAGCACGGCGGGCGGGTCGCCACGCGCTTTCCGCCCGAGCCCAACGGCTACCTGCACATCGGGCACGCCAAGTCGATCTGCCTGAACTTCGGGCTGGCCGGCGAGTTCGGCGGCACCTGCAACCTGCGCTTCGACGATACCAATCCGGTCAAGGAGGACGTCGAGTACGTCGCGGCGATCCAGGAGGACGTGCGCTGGCTCGGCTTCGAGTGGACCGAGCTGCGCCATGCCTCGGACTACTTCGAGGTGTTCTACCGCTGCGCCGAGAAGCTGATCCGCAACGGCCGCGCGTTCGTCTGCGACCTCAGTGCCGAGCAGGTCCGCGAGTACCGCGGCACGCTGACCGAGCCGGGCCGCGATTCGCCGTATCGCGATCGTTCGGTCGAAGAGAACCTCGACCTGTTCCGGCGCATGCGCGCCGGCGAGTTCGCAGACGGCGCGCGCACGCTGCGCGCGCGCATCGACATGGCCAGCGGCAACATCAACCTGCGCGATCCGGCGCTGTACCGGATCCGCCGCGTGCCGCACCAGAACACCGGCGATGCCTGGCCGATCTATCCGATGTACGACTACGCGCACTGCATCTCCGATGCGGTCGAGGGCATCACGCACTCGCTGTGCACGCTCGAGTTCGAGGACCACCGGCCGCTCTACGACTGGTGCCTGGACCAGCTCGACCTGCCCGGCGATCCGCAGCTGACCGAGCCGCTGCGCGCGGCCGGTCTGCGCTGCGAGCCGAGCCGCCCGCAGCAGATCGAGTTCTCGCGCGGCAATCTCGACTACACGGTCATGAGCAAGCGCAAGCTGATGGCCCTGGTCCAGGACGGCCTGGTCGACGGCTGGGACGATCCGCGCATGCCGACCCTGTCGGGCGCGCGCCGGCGCGGCTTTCCGGCCGCGGCGATCCGCGCGTTCTGGGAGCGCATCGGCATCAGCAAGCAGAACAGCGTGATCGACGTCGGCGTGCTCGAAGCCTGCGTGCGCGAGGCGCTCGACGCGACCGCGCCGCGCCGTCTGGCCGTGCTCGATCCGCTGCGCCTGGTGCTGACCAATCTGCCGGCCGGCCACGAGGAGCGGCTGAGCTTTCCGAATCATCCCAAGGACGAAAGCGCCGGCCATCGCCAGGTGCCGTTCTCGGACACGCTGTGGATCGAACGCGAGGACTTCATGGAGGTCCCGGTCAAGGGCTTCCATCGCCTGGTCCCGGGCGGCGAGGTGCGGCTGCGCGGCGTCGGCATCGTGCGCTGCGAGGAGGTCGTCAAGGACGCAGACGGCGCGATCGCCGAGCTGCGCTGCACGCTCGATGCCGACACGCGGCCCGGCCAGCCCGGCGCCGAGCGCAAGGTCAAGGGCACGATCCACTGGGTCAGCGCGCATCATGCGCTCGAGGCCGAGGTGCGCCTGTACGACCGTCTGTTCGACACGCCCGATCCGGACGACGACGCCGGCGGCAAGACCTACCGCGACCACCTCAATCCGGCGTCCAAGCGCATCGTGCGCGGCTACCTCGAGCCCTCGCTCGACACGGTCGCGAGCGAGTCGACGTGGCAGTTCGAGCGCCTGGGCTATTTCGTCGCCGACCGCCGCGACCACGGCGCTGCCCGTCCGGTGTTCAATCGCGTCGTCACGCTGCGCGACTCGTGGGCCAAGGCCGCCGGCCGATGAGCCTGCGCGCGGCCGGCTGGATCGCGTGCCTGGCGATGCTGGCCGGCTGCAGTCCGTCGCCGCCGGCCGCATCGAGCGCGCCGTCGCCCGAGCCGGCGGCCGCCGTCGCCGCCGCGCCGCCCGGCGAGGTCGACTACAGCTGCCGCGTCGACGCCGACTGTGCGGTCAAGGACGTCGGCAACTGCTGCGGCCGCTATCCGGCCTGCGTCAATCGCGACAGCCCGACGTTTCCGGAGCAGGTCGCGGCCGAATGCGCGCGGACCGGCATGTCCGGCGTCTGCGGCTATCCGGAGATCAGCGGCTGCCGCTGCGTCGAGCAGCGCTGCGCCGCCGTCACCGACTCGGCCGAGACGCACTGATGCTGTATCTGCAGATCCATCTGACCCTGCCCGCCTGGATCGCCGAAACGGTCGACCTGCAGCGCCGCTACGTCGACGACGAGGCCCAGGTCGCGCTCGCGATCGAGCTGTCGCGGCGCAACGTCGAGCTGCGCAGCGGCGGCCCGTTCGGTGCCGCGGTGTTCGACGCGGACGGCCGAGTCATCGCCGTCGGCGTCAATCGCGTCGTGCCGCACACCTGCTCGGTCGCGCATGCCGAGATGATGGCCTACATGACCGCGCAGCAGCGCCTGCAGCGCAAGCGCCTCAACGAGGACGGCGGCCGCTACACGCTGGCGACCAGCTCGCAGCCGTGCTGCCAGTGCTACGGCGCGACGGTGTGGGCCGGCGTCGACACCCTGCTGATCGGCGCGCGCGCCGAGGACGTCATGACGCTGACCGAGTTCGACGAGGGCCCGCTGCCGACCGACTGGATCGGCGAGCTCGAACGGCGCGGCATCGCCGTGCGGCGCGACATCCTGCGCGAGCAGGCGCGCGAGGTGCTCGACTTCTACACGCGCAGCGGCGGCGCGATGTACTGAGCGGCACCCGACGCGCCGCCCGCCCAGGATCGATCGTGACCGCCCCCGACATCGCCCCCGCCCGCCCGCTCGACGGCTTCCTGGCCTGGTGCCGGCCGGGCTTCGAGAACGACTGTGCGCAGGAGCTGGCCGCGCGCGACGCGCAGCTGGCGACCGGCGGCTACGCGCGCGCGCGGCGCGACAGCGGCTACGTCGAGTTCATGCTGCCCGACGCGGCCGCCGCGACGCGCTACGACCGCGCGGTCGACTGGCGCTCGCTGACGTTCGCGCGGCAATGGCTGCGGCTGCACGCACGCATCGACGGCCTGCCGGCCAGCGACCGGCTCGCCGTGCTGCTGCCGGCGATCCGCGCCGCCGGCCATGCCTTCGCCGACGCCTGGATCGAGTCTCCCGACAGCGATGCCGGCCGCGAGCTGTCCGCGCTGTGCCGCTCGCTCAACGCGGCCCTGGTCGCCGCGATGAAGCGCGAGCGCCTGATCGATCCGGCCGCGCCGCAGCGGCTGCACGTCGGCCTGCTCGATCCGGCGACGGCCCTGCTGGCGATCGCCGAGGTGTCGCGCAGCGCGCCGTGGCCCGGCGGCATTCCGCGGCTGCGCTTTCCGAGCAGTGCGCCGAGCCGATCGACGCTCAAGCTCGAGGAGGCGTTCCTGGTGCTGCTCGACGAGGCCGAGCGCGAGCGTGCGCTGCGTCCGGGCATGACCGCGGTCGACCTCGGCGCCGCGCCCGGCGGCTGGACCTGGCAGCTGGTGCGCCGCTCGATCCACGTGACCGCGGTCGACAACGGCCCGATGGACGCCGCGCTGCTCGCCTCCGGCCTGGTCGACCACCGCCGCGAGGACGGCTTTCGCTACCAGCCGCCGCGGCCGGTCGACTGGCTGGTCTGCGACATGGTCGAGCAGCCGCGCCGCGTCGCCGCGCGAATCGGCGACTGGCTCGCGGCCGGATGGTGCCGGCACGCGATGTTCAATCTCAAGCTGCCGATGAAGAAGCGCCACGAGGAGGTCGTGCTGTGCCGCGAACGGATCGCCGACGCGGTCGCCGGGCGGCGCCTGGACTGGCGCGCGCGCCAGCTCTATCACGACCGCGAGGAAGTCACCGTCTACGCCGCGCTGCGCTGAGCGGCGGCGCAACCGCTATGCTGCGTGCCGCCGCAATCGATACCGTCCCTTTCGATCGATCCCCGATGAAGCGTCTGTCCTCGTTCCTGCCGATGCTGCTGCTGATCGCGGCCGGCGGCGCCCTCTACGCGTCCGGCCTGCTCGACGGCCTGCATCCGGCCGTGCTGATCGAGCGGCACGGCGAGCTGCAGCGGCAGATCGCGGCGTATCCGCTGACCGCAGCCGCCGCGCAGATCGCCGCGATGACGGTCGCCGCCGCGACCGGCCTGCCCGGTGCGGTGCTGATCGTGCTGACCGGTGGCATGCTGTTCGGTGCCGTGTACGGCACGCTGCTGTCGACGATCGGCCTCGTGCTCGGCACCGCGCTGCTGTTCGTCGCCAGCCGCCGCGCGTTCGCCGGAGCCGACCGGCCGCCGCCGGCGCTGATCGCACGCATCCGCAGCGGTTTCGAGACGCATCCGGTCAGCTACACGTTCTTCCTGCGCCTGGTCTCGTTCTTCCCGTACGGCGCGGTGACCGTCGCGCTGGCCTGGCTGCGTTGCCCGCTCATGCTGTTCTTCGGCGCGAGCACGATCGGCGGCGCGGTCATGACCGCGGTGGAGACCAGCCTCGGCGCCGGGCTGGCACGTTCGCTGGCACGCAGCGGCCGCCTGGATCTCGGCGTCCTGACGCGCCCGGAGGTCGTGTTGCCGATGCTCGGCATGGCGGCACTGGCGCTGACGCCGATCCTGGTCTCGCGGCTGCGGACGGGTCGCCGCCGGCCCGATCCGGTCGCCGCGGCGACGGGCGGGACGATCGGGCACGCCGCGCCGGCGATCGACCTCGAACCGCGCATCGCCAACACCGCCGCATGACCCGGCCGGGCGAGGCGCGTGGCCTGAACGGACTCGTCCTCGCGCTCGCGCTGGTCTTCGTCGCGCTGAGCCTGAGTCCGGACTACGTCGCCGGCACCGGACCGTACTGGCAACTGCCGGCCCACGACGTCGCGCAGGGCCAGATCGGCTGGTACTACTACGCGCGTGACGACTGGCACGCGGCGCCGCTGCGGATCGACAACTACCACGCGCCTGAAGGCGGCCACCTGCTGCTGTCGGACAGCCTGCCGCTGTTGGCAGTACCGGCCAAGCTGATCTACCGGCTGGCCTGGCCGGCCGATGCGATACCGCCGGTCTACCTCGGCTGGTGGGTCGCGGCCTGCCTGCTCGCGCAGGTGCTGGCCGCCTCGGCGCTGCTGCGCGCACTGGACGTCCGTGCCGTCGTGCCGCATCTGGCCGGCGTCGTCGTGCTGAGCTTCATGCCGATGCTGTTCCTGCGCTTCGGGCACGCAACGCTGATGGCGCAGGCGCTGATTTTGTTCGCGCTGGCCGGATACGTCCTCGGCAAGCGCGACGCGCTGACGTGCCGCGCGTGGTGGACCTTGTGCGCGCTGCCGGTCGTGGCGCTGTGGATCACGCCGTATCTGGCCGCGATGACCGGGCTGATCGTCGCGGTCACGATCGTCGACGGCTGGCGCGACGGCCGGCTGTCGGCGGGCGCGGCCGCAGCGCGCCTGGGCGGACTGGTCTCGGCCAGTATCGTTCTCGTCGGTCTCAGTGGCCTGATCGGGCAGAACGCGCGCAATCTCGGCGACTACGGCCTGTACTCGCTGAACCTGTTGGCGCCGTTGGTGCCGTTTCCCGAGACGCTGCTCGGACGCTGGTTCGAGACGAACATCGCCTCTCCGGCCCAACTGCACCAATGGGAGGGCGGCAGCTATCTCGGTGCAGGCCTGTTGCTTCTGTGCATCGCCGCGCTGCCGGCGCTGCGGTACTGGCGGCTCGGACTGCGCCGTCATGTCGTGCTGATCGCGGCGCTGATCGGCACCGTGCTGTTCGCGATCTCCCATCGCGTCAGCGCGGGATCGACGGAGCTGTTCACGGTGCCGCTGCCGCAAGGCCTCGTCCATCTGCTGTCGACGCTGCGCGGATCGGGACGCTTCGTCTGGATCGCGGTCTATACGCTCGCCGCCGCAGCGATCGTGGCGGTCGCGCGGCTCTATCGCGCCCGCACGGCGGCGGCGCTGTTGGTGACGGCGGCGCTGTTGCAGGTGATCGACGTGGCGCCGCTGCAGGCCCGTGTCCACGAACGCTCGAGCAGTGCCGCGCCGGTGCGGATCGATCCGGAGGCCTGGACCGGGTTGATCGCGGCGCACGAGCGCCTGTTCCAGTTCCCATCGTTCGAGTGCGACGGCCTGTTTGGCTTGGGCGTACCGGGCGACCGCTGGCGCGAGCTGCAGATCGACTGGATCGCCGCCAGGCTGAACCGCCCGACCAACAGCGCCTATCTGGCACGCCCGACCAAGGACTGCATGCGCGAACGCGAGACCGCGCTGAGCGGCCGTCGCGAGCCGGGCACGCTGTACCTGTTCCGCGCCTCGGAGGACATCGGCCGTCTGCTCGCCGAGCACGGCGAGCACTCGATCGGCTGCGGCTATCTCGACGACGTCGTGGTCTGTTCGGCCGACCGCGACCTGTCGCAGCTCGACCGGTCGGTCCTGGCGCCCTGACGCGACGCGGCGGCACCACGTTCGATTGAGGGTGTTCAGGCCGTTGGGCTATGCTGCAAGCCTTTGTCCGGCGCGGCGTTCGCGCCTGCGCTACGCCGAGGCCGCCGCTTGACCCCGACCGTCCAGACCGCCCCCGTGCAGAAATCGTTCTGGCGGGCCTTGGCGCTCAGCCTGACCATCGCGGTGCTCAATTTCGGGCTCTGGGCCTGGCTCAACCGGCCGACCCCGATCGCCGACTGGAACGGCCAGGTCGGCGGCTTCGCGTTCAGCGCGTTCCAGCGCTACCAGGATCCGACCAAGGACATCTACCCGAGCGAGGCCGAACTCGCCGGCGACATCCGCCTGATGGCGCAGTACACGCGCCGCATCCGCACCTATGCGTCGCTGGAAAGCCCGCAGATTCCGCGGCTGGCGCGGCTGTACGACATGAAGGTCATGGCCGGCGCCTGGCTCGACCGCCGCGCCGACCATAACGACCGCGAGCTCGAGGCGCTGGTCACGCTGTCGCGCAAGTACGACAACATCGAGCGCGCGATCGTCGGCAACGAATCGGTATTGCGCGGCGACGTCACGGTCGACCAGCTGATCGGCTATCTCGACCGCGCGCGCGCGCAGCTCGACATCCCGGTCTCGACCGCCGAGCCGTTCTTCGTCTGGGAGCGCAATCCGGAACTGGCGCGCCACGTCGACTTCATCACCGTGCATCTGCTGCCGTACTGGGAGCGGATACCGCGCAAGGACGCGATCGGCTTCACGCTCGGCCAGTACCAGCAGCTCAAGCGGCTGTTCCCCGACAAGCCCGTGGTGATCGGCGAAATCGGCTGGCCGTCCAACGGCGACCGCAAGGAATACGCGCAGCCGACGCTGGCCAACGAGGCGCAGTTCCTGCGCGAGTGGTTCAATCTCGCGGCGCGCGAGAACATCGACTACTACGTCATGGAGGCGTTCGACCAGCCCTGGAAGGAGGCCAACGAGGGCCGCGCCGGCGCGTACTGGGGCGTGCTCAACGCCAACCGCCAGCCGAAGTTCGCGTTCACCGGCCCGGTCGTGGAGGACACCACCTGGCCATGGAAGGCGGCCGCCGCCTCGCTGCTGGCGCTGCTGCCGATGTTCTGGTTCGCGCGGCATTTCATGCGCTTCCGCACCGCGGGCCTGTGGTTCTTCCTGATCCTGATCCAGCTCGGCGGCACGCTGCTGGTGTGGTCGGCGACGCTGCCGTACGACTTCTATCTGAGTCCGCTGGACTGGACGATGCTGACGCTGCTGCTGCCGGCGCAGGTCGCGATCATCCTGGTGCTGCTGATCAACGGCTTCGAGTTCACCGAGGTGATCTGGCGGCCGCGCTGGCTGCGCCATTTCGGCCTGCTGACGCCGCAGCCTGGCGATCCGCAGCCGTTCGTGTCGATCCATCTGGCCTGCTACAACGAGCCGCCGGAGATGGTGATCCTGACGCTCGACTCGCTGGCCGCGCTCGACTACGAGAACTTCGAGGTGCTCGTGATCGACAACAACACGCGCAACCCCGAGGTCTGGAAACCGCTGGAGGCCTATTGCGAGAAGCACGGACCGCGTTTCCGCTTCTTCCATCTGGAACCCTGGCCCGGCTTCAAGGCTGGCGCGCTGAACTACGGCCTGACCGTCACCGATCCGCGCGCCGAGGTCATCGCGGTCGTCGACGCCGACTACGAGGTGCGCACCGACTGGCTGCGTTCGCTGACCGGCTACTTCCGCGACCCGAAGGTCGCCGTCGTGCAGTGCCCGCAGGCGCACCGCGACTGGGAGCACAACGCATTCCGCCGCATGTGCAACTGGGAGTACGACGGCTTCTTCCGGATCGGCATGCACCACCGCAACGAGCGCAACGCGATCATCCAGCACGGCACGATGACGATGGTGCGCAAGGACATGCTGGTGGACACCGGCAGCTGGTCGGAATGGACGATCTGCGAGGACGCCGAGCTCGGCCTGCGCCTGATGCACGCCGGCTACGACCTGGTCTACGTCGACGAGGCGATCGGCAAGGGCCTGACGCCGGCCGACTTCAAGGCCTACAAGTCGCAGCGCTACCGCTGGGCGTTCGGCGCGATGCAGATCATGAAGGCGCGCTGGAACTGGATGGTCTCCGGCGACAGTCCGCTCAGCCGCGGCCAGAAGTTCCACTTCCTGACCGGCTGGTTCTCGTGGTTCGCCGACGCGCTGCATCTGGTCTTCACGCTGATGGCGATCGCCTGGACCGTCGGCATGGTCGGCTGGCCGCAGTACTTCGCGCTGCCGCTGCAGCTGTTCCTGGTGCCGATCATCGGCTTCTTCGTCTGCAAGGCGGTGTTCGGCATCGTGCTCTACCGCGTCCGCGTACCGTGCTCGTGGAAGGACACGATCATGGCCTCGATCGCCAGCATGGGCCTGTCACACGCGATCGCGCGCGGCATCTTCCAGGGGCTGTGGCAGAAGAAGGGCGAGTTCATCCGCACCGCCAAGAGCCGCCGGCTCGGCGCCAAGCCCAACCCGTTCACGTCGGTGCGCGAGGAAGGCCTGATGGCGCTGGCGCTGGCCGCCTGCATCGTCGGCATGATCCACTCGATCGGTTTCCAGTACGTCGAGGGCAAGCTGTGGATCGCGATCCTCGCCGCGCAGTCGATTCCGTACGTGTCGGCGCTGATCGGCGCCTGGGTCGCGCACCGTTCCGGCGAGGCCACCGGCTGAACGGAATCGCACCGGGCATGCAGCGGATGCAAGCAATTGAAACGCGTCCGGCCGGTCCAGCCCCATCGCCGCGCCGCGTTTGCTATAAGGTCCGGACCCGGTTCCGATGGCGCTCTGCATGATCGATCCACGCCACCGCGGTCGCGCGGTCCTGGCCGCCGCCGTCACCCTTCTGCTGACCGGTCCCGCGTTCGCGGCCCGGCTCAGCGTACAGCTCGAGGGCCTGGACGGCCCGCTGCGCGAAGCGGCGCTGGCGCGGCTCGAGCTCGAGCAGTACGCCAACCGCGAGGTCAGTCCGGCCCAGGCGCGCCGTCTGTACAACCGCGCCGAAGGCCAGATCCAGGCCGCGCTCGAGCCGTACGGCTACTACAACGTCAGCGTGCACGGCGAGCTCAAGCAGAGCGGCGAGACCTTCACCGCGGTGCTCGAGGTCAAGCGCGGCGAGCCGGTGCGCGTGGCCGACGTGGACCTGCGCATCGACGGCGAGACCGAAGGCATTCGCGCGATCGACCAGGCGCGCGCGGCATTCCAGCCGCGCGTCGGCCAGCCGCTCGACCATGCCGCCTACGAGCGCAGCAAGGCGACCGTGTCGGCCGCGCTGTTCGGAAGCGGCTATCTCGACGCCGTGCTCGGCACGCATCGGGTCGAGGTCAACCGCTCGAGCAATGCCGCCGACATCCATCTGGACTGGAGCGCCGGCCAGCGCTACCGCTTCGGCGAGACGCATTTCGAGGGCGGCCAGTTCTCCGACGATTTCATGGCGCGCTACATCCCGTGGGAGCCCGGCAAGGACTACTACTCGCAGGACCAGTTGCTGAGCTTCCAGCAGCGCCTGGTCGACGCGAACTACTTCGCGATCGCGCAGGTACAGCCGAACGTGGAAGCCGCCGCCGACGGCCTGGTGCCGATCGACGTGATGCTGGCGCCGGCCAAGCGCACGGTCTACACCGGCGGCGTGTTCATCGGCACCGACACCGGCCCCGGCGTGCGCGGCGGCGTCGAGCGGCGCTGGGTCAACGAGCGCGGCCACAAGCTCAACTTCGAGGCCCTGCTCGCGCAGCGCCTGAGCACCGTCACCGGCCTCTATCAGATTCCGCTGCCGGGGACGGACAACCACGCCTACAACTTCGGCGCGACCTACCGCGACGAGGACACCGACACCAGCCAGTCCAAGACGCTGCGCCTGACCGCGAACGATTCGCGGATCTGGCACGGCTGGCTGCGCACGGTCGGCCTCAACTTCCTGACCGGCGATTTCAAGGTCGCCGACGTCAAGGGCTCCACGACCCTGCTCTATCCGGAGATCTCGTTCGCGAAGAAGCACGCCGACGACCTCACGTTCCCGCGGCGCGGCTGGTCGCTGACGCTGGCCGGGCGCGCCGGCGCCGAATCGGTGCTGTCGGACACCAGCTTCGCGCAGGTCACCGCCGACGCGAAGTGGATCCGCGGCCTCGGCGACAGCAGCCGCTTCATCGCGCGCGGCTCGCTCGGCTATACGCAGGTCAGCAACTTCGACCGGCTGCCGCCGGAACTGCGCTTCTTCGCCGGCGGCGACCGCTCGATCCGCGGCTACGCGTTCCAGACGGTCGGTCCGCGCAACGACGAGGACGATGTGATCGGCGGCAAGCAGCTGGTCGTGGCCAGTGCCGAGTACGAGTACTACTTCTCGCAGAACTGGGGCGCCGCGGCCTTCGTCGACAGCGGCGACGCGTTCACCGGCGGCAATTTCGATCTCAAGGTCGGCGCCGGTCTCGGCCTGCGCTGGCGCTCGCCGGTCGGCATGGTGCGCGTCGATCTGGCCACGCCGGTCGGCGACAAGTACGCCAGCGGCATCGAGCTGCACATCATCATCGGGCCCGACCTATGAAATGGCTCAAGCGGATCGCGATCGCGCTGCTGATCGTGCTGGCGATCGCCGCGGCGGCGCTGGCCTGGCTGCTCAACACCGGCGCCGGCGCACGCTTCGCGCTGGCGCGCGTGCAGGGCGCGCTCGACGGCAAGCTCGTCGTCGAGCGCAGCAGCGGCACGCTGTCCGGCCCGCTGCGGCTGGAAGGCGTGCGCTATCGCGACGCCGAGGCCGGCATCGACGCCAAGGTCGGCGCGCTGACGGCCGACGTCGCGCTGGGCGCGCTGCTCGGCAGGCGCGTCGTGGTCCGCCGGCTCGAGGTCGAGACGCTCGAGGTCGCGCTGACGACGCTGCCGCCGAAGCCCGAGGAGCCGTCCGAGCCGTTCTCGCTCGAGCCGCCGCTCGACATCGCGCTGGAGCGCTTCGCGCTGCGCGGCGCGACGATCAGCCGCGACGGCGAGCCGCTGTTCGCGGCCGACAGCCTGAATCTCGCCGCGGCGTGGACGCGCGAGGGCCTGACCGTGCGCGAGCTCGCGCTGCGCGCGCCGGACGGCCAGGTCGACCTCGACGGCACGCTGACGACGCATCAGGGCTATGCCGGCAAGGGCCGCACGGCGTTCCGCTGGCGCGTCGCCGAGAACGAGTACGCCGGCACGCTCGACGCCGACAGCGACGGCAAAGTGGCGCGCCTCGCGCTGAAACTTCAATCGCCGATGGTCGCCACGCTCGATGCGACGCTCGGCCAGAAAGACCGCTGGCCGTGGACGCTCGCGCTGGACGTGCCGCGCTTCGACCCGAAGCGGCTCGCACCCGACGCCGGCCTCGCGTCGGCGGCGGTCTCGCTGCGCGGCGAGGGCGATCTGGAGCGCGGCAGCCTCAGCGGCGACGTCACGCTCGACGAGCGCCGCCTGCATCTGGAGCCGCTCGACTACACGCTGAAGGATCGGATCCTGCGCATCGAAGCGCTCGGCCTGACCAGTCCGGATTTCGAGGGACGGCTCGACGCCAGCGGCGAGGTGCGTCTCGCCGACGAGCCGGTCAGCGCGACCGCGCGCGTGAGCTGGAAGGACCTGGTACTGCCGGCCGACCTCGCCGGCCAGGTGCTGGCCAGTCACGGCACGCTCGACGTCGAAGGCAGTGCGGCGGCCTATGCGGCGCGCGGCAGCCTGTCGCTCGGCCCGCCCGGGCAGCTTGCCGACCTGACGCTCGACCTCAGCGGCACGCCCGAGGCGATCGCGCTGAAGACGCTGGCGCTGGTCCAGCCCAACGGCGGTCTCGACGCCAGCGGCACGGTCACGCTGCAGCCGGCGATCGGCTGGGACCTCCAGGCCAAGGCGCAGCGCCTTGATCCCGGCGCGTTCGCGGCCGACTGGCCCGGCGCGCTCGACTTCGACCTCGCCAGCCGCGGCACGCTGACCGACCGTGGACCGGATACGACGCTGCGCATCGACCGCCTCGGCGGCACACTGCGCAAACGTCCGGTCGGCGGCAGCGCCGACCTGACGATCAAGCCGGACTTCATCGTCGACGGCCAGATGAGCCTGCGCTCCGGCGGCAGCACGGTCGAGGTCACCGGCCGCGGCGGCAACCAGACCGACGCCAGCCTGCGTCTGGCGATCGGCTCGCTGGCCGACTGGCTGCCCGATGCCGGCGGCCGCCTCGGCGGCGACTTCCGCGTGCGCGGCCGCTGGCCGGCGCTCGACGTCGACGGCACGGCCGAGGGCGCGACGATCGCGCTCGGCGACCTGCGCATCGACACGCTGTCGCTGAACGCGCACGTCGCCGATCTCGACGACCCTTCCGGCAAGGCGACGCTGACGCTCGGCGGACTCAGCCAAGGCGACCTGCGCTTCGACAGTCTGGCTGTCGAGGCCGAAGGCAACCAGGCCCGTCATCGCCTGCGCCTGGCCGGTGCCGGCAAGCCGGCCGACGTCACGCTGGCGCTGTCGGGCAGCGCGCGCGACGGCCGCTGGAACGGCACGCTCGAATCGCTCGGCCTCGCGGTCGCCGGGCCGCGCGAGGTCACGCGCTTCGATCTGGCCGCGCCGGCCGCGCTCGGCTGGGACGGCCAGCGATTCACGCTCGCCGACAGCTGCCTGAGCGGCGCCGACGCGCGGCTGTGCGTCGGCGGCAGCGGCGCGTCCGACGGCAGCCTCGCCGCGCGCTACCGCATCGAGGCATTGCCGCTGCGCACCGTCGTACGCCTCGCCGCGCCGGACGCGCCGGTGCGGCTGCGCGGCGAGATCGACGGCGAAGGCGACATCCGCCGCGATGCGTCGGGCGCGCTGAACGGCCGCGCGACGCTGAGCTCGAACGAGGGCAGCGTGATCTACGTCGACGGCGGCAGCCAGCCGCTGCTGAGCTATACCGGCTTCGCGCTGGAGGCGCAGTTCTCGCCGACCTCGAGCGTGGCGACGGTCAAGGCCGGACTCGACCAGAACGGGCGGCTCGACGGACGCGTCCAGCTCGACGGTCCGCTCGGCGGCGACCCGACACTCGGCGGACGCGTCACGCTGAATCTGGAAAGCCTGGCCTTCGTCGAGCTGCTGACCAGCGAGGTCGCCAATACCAAGGGCCGCGTCTCGGCCGACTACGGCATCGGCGGCACGCTGTCGGCGCCGCAGCTCTCCGGCGCGCTGAAGCTCGAGGATTTCGCGACCGAAGTGCCGATCGCCGGCCTCAAGCTGCGCGACGGCCAGGTATCGCTGCGCGCCGAAGGTGCCGACCGCTTCGTGCTCGAAGGCTCGATCGTGTCGGGACAGGGCACGCTGAAGATCGACGGCGACGGCGGCCTCGCCGCCGACGCGCCGCTGACGATGACGATCCGCGGCGAGAACGTGCTGGCCGCCGACATCCCGGCCGCCAACGTGATCGTCTCGCCCGATATCAGCATCGAGCGCAACGCCAGCGGTACCTACGTCAACGGCAAGGTCGCGGTGCCCAAGGCCAACGTCGACGTCAGCAAGCTGCCGGGTGGCGGCGCCAGCGCGGCCTCGCCGGACGTCGTGATCGTCGACGCCGAGCAGGTCGAGCCCGGCCAGGTGCCGCCGGTCGTCGTCAACGTCTCGGTCGAGCTCGGCGATCAGGTCAAGCTCGCCGGCTTCGGCCTCGACGGCACGATCGCCGGCAATCTGCGCATCAACCAGCGGCCCGGCCGCGCACCGACCGGCACCGGCACGCTCAACGTCGGCGGCACCTACAAGGCCTATGGCCAGGATCTGAAGATCGAGACCGGCCGCGTGCTGTTCGCCGGCACCGCGCTCGACAATCCGGGCCTGGACATCCGCGCGGTGCGCAAGATCGAGGCCGACGACGTCACCGCCGGCCTGATGATCCGCGGCACCGCGATCGTGCCGGTATTGACGGTGTTCTCGGAACCGGCGATGGAGCAGTCGCAGGCGCTGTCGTACCTGGTGACCGGCAAGCCGCTGTCGGCACTCGGCAGCGGCGAGGGCGACATGCTCGGCACCGCGGCGCGCGCGCTCGGCACCGCCGGCGGCGACCTGCTCGCCAAGAGCATCGGCAAGCGCATGGGCGTGGACGACATCGGCGTCGCCGACAACGCCGTGCTCGGCGGCGCCGCGTTCACGGTCGGCAAGTACCTGTCGCCGAAGCTCTACCTCAGCTACGGCGTCGGCATCTTCGAACCCGGCGAGGTCGTCACGCTGCGCTACCTGTTCCACCGGCGCTGGAATTTCGAGGCGCAGTCGGCGACCAGCGGCAACCGCGCCGGCATCAACTATCGCTACGAGAAGTAGCCGTATCGCCGCGCGATCGCGGCGGCCGCGCATCGAGGCGATGCCGCGCGACGGTCGTGCGCCTCGCCGGCCGCGTGTCGATGCGCGCCGTCGATCCGCCACGCGACCTGCCGGCCGCGCGTCAAGATGCGATCATGCGCGCATGACCGACTTCTCGACGCTGCCGCTCGCCCCTGCCCTGCAGCAGGCCCTCGCCGCACTGGACTACGTGCAGATGACGCCGGTACAGGCGCAGAGCCTGCCGGCGATCCTCGACGGGCGCGACGCGATCGTGCAGGCCCGTACCGGCAGCGGCAAGACCGCCGCGTTCGGGCTCGGCCTGCTCAGCGCGATCGATCCGGCCATCATCGGTGTACAGGCGCTGGTGCTGTGCCCGACGCGTGAACTCGCCGACCAGGTCGGCAAGGAGATCCGCCGCCTGGCGCGCTTCATACCGAACCTCAAGCTGCTGACGCTGAGCGGCGGCATCGCGCTGCGGCCGCAGCTGGCCTCGCTGACGCATCCGCCGCACGTCGTGGTCGGCACGCCCGGACGCATCCAGGAACTGATCGACCTGGGCGCGCTGCTGCTCGACCAGGTCCGCGTGCTCGTGCTCGACGAGGCCGACCGCATGCTCGACATGGGCTTCCTCGACGCGATCGACGGCATCGCGGTCAGCCTGCCCAGGCAGCGCCGCACGCTGCTGTTCTCGGCGACCCTGCCGCCGCCGATCCGTACCGTCAGCCAGCGCCTGCAGCGCGACCCTGCCGAGGTCACGGTCGCCGACGCCGAGCCGGCGATCGAACAGCGCTTCCACGAGATCGACGCCTCGCGTCGGTTCGACGCGCTGCTGCGCGTGCTCGCCGCGCACCGGCCCGAGTCGGCACTGGTGTTCTGCAATACGCGCCGCGAGGCCGAGAGCGTCGCCGAGCGCCTGCGTGGCCTCGGCCACAGCGCGGCCGCGCTGCACGGCGATCTGGACCAGCGCGAGCGCGAGGACGTGCTGGTGCGCTTCGCGCATCGCAGCTGCGTGATCCTGACCGCCACCGACGTCGCCGCACGCGGCCTCGACATCGACGACCTGCCGCTGGTGATCAGCTACGACCTGGCCAGCGACGCCGACAGCCACACCCACCGGATCGGCCGTACCGGCCGCGCCGGGCGCAGCGGCCTGGCGATCGCGCTGGCGGCGCCGGCCGACATGCCGCGCGCGAACGCGATCGAAGCGCGGCTGGGCACGCGCCTGCGCTATCTGCCGCTGCCGCCGGTCGACGCCGCAGCGGCACCACTGGCGGCGCCGATGCGGACGCTGTGCATCGACGCCGGCCGCCAGGACAAGCTGCGGCCCGGCGACGTCGTCGGCGCCCTGACCGGCGACGCCGGCCTCGCCGCCGATTGCATCGGCAAGATCGCGGTGTTCGTGACGCGCACCTACGTGGCGATCCGCGCCGACACCGCGGCGACCGCGCTGAAGCGCCTGCGCGCCGGCCGAATCAAGGGCCGCACGTTCCGCATCCGGCCGCTCGACTGAAGCCGCGCGTTGCGCGCGACGGCCGGCGAGCGGCAGGCGTTCGTTTGCATTCGTCGCCGGGCGCCGTCGCCAGCGCAGGCGCGGGGCGAACGGGAAGGAGACCCGACGCCCCCTTCCCGGCGGCGCCTCAGCGCTGTGCGATCGGCACGAAGGCGAGGTCTTCCGGGCCGGTGTAGTTCGCGCTCGGGCGGATGATCTTGCCGTCGATGCGCTGTTCGATCACGTGCGCGCTCCATCCGGAGGTGCGCGCGATCACGAACAGCGGCGTGAACATCGCCGTCGGCACGCCCATCATGTGGTAGCTCACCGCGCTGAACCAGTCCAGGTTCGGGAACATCTTCTTGATCTCCCACATCGTCGACTCCAGCCGCTCGGCGATGTCGAACATCTTCATGTTCTTCTGCTCGGCCGAGAGCTCGCGCGCGACCTCCTTGATGACCTTGTTGCGCGGATCGCTGACCGTGTAGACCGGATGCCCGAAGCCGATCACGACCTCCTTGCGCTCCACGCGCGCGCGGATGTCGGCCTCGGCCTCGTCCGGCGAGGCGTAGCGCTTCTGGATCTCGAACGCGACCTCGTTGGCGCCGCCGTGCTTGGGTCCGCGCAGCGCACCGATCGCGCCGGCGATGCACGAGTGCATGTCGCTGCCGGTGCCGGCGATCACGCGCGCGGTGAACGTGGACGCGTTGAACTCGTGCTCGGCATAGAGGATCAGCGAGGTGTGCATCGCGCGCACCCACAGGTCCGAGGGCTGCTCGCCGTGCAGCAGATGCAGGAAGTGACCGCCGATCGAGTCCTCGTCGCTTTCCACCTCGATGCGCCTGCCGTTGTGGCTGTAGTGATACCAGTACAGCAGCATCGGGCCGAGCGAGGCCATCAGCTTGTCGGCGATGTCGCGCGCGCCGGGATGGTTGTGGTCGTCCTTCTCGGGCGCGACGCAGCCGAGCGCCGAGACCGCCGTGCGCATCACGTCCATCGGATGCGCCGAGGGCGGCAGCTGCTCGAGCACGGCCTTGACCGAGGCCGGCACGCCGCGCAGCGACTTGAGCTTGGCCTTGTAGCCGGCCAGCTCGGCGACCGTCGGCAGCGTGCCGTGCACGAGCAGATACGCGATCTCCTCGAACTCGCAGGCGGTGGCGACGTCGAGGATGTCGTAGCCGCGGTAGTGCAGATCGTTGCCGGTGCGGCCGACCGTGCACAGCGCGGTGTTGCCGGCGGCGGTGCCGCTCAACGCGACGGACTTCTTCGGCTTGAACGGGATGGCGGTTTCGCTCATGGGGATTCCCTGTCTTGGCTTTCGGGGTTGGAAGCGGGCTCGCCGTCGCCGACGCCGGCCTGCCGTTCGAGCAGGCGCTGCAGCATCTGGATCTGGCGGTTCTGCAGCTCGACGAGCACCGCCCAGTCGCGCTCGCGCAGCGCGTTGAGCTTCTCGTGCACCTGCATGATCTCGAGTTCGGATTTGACGTTGACTTCGTAGTCGTGCTGCGCGCCGAGCCGGTCGGCGGCGGCCTGGCGGTTCTGGCTCATCATGATGATCGGGGCCTGGATCGCGGCCAGGCACGACAGCACCAGGTTCAACAGGATGTACGGATACGGATCGAAGGCCTCGCGCGCGAGCACGAAGGTGTTGAACCCCATCCACGCGAACAGCAGCACCAGGAAGCCGATGATGAACGGCCAGCTGCCGCCGATCGCGGCGACGCGATCGGCGACCCGCTCGCCGAGGCTGCGCGAGCGGTCAAGCTCGCGCACGATGTTGCGCGAGACGCTGCGCCGCGCGATGAAGCGCTCGATCACCTCGCGCTCGTCGGCCGGCAGCTGTTCGAGCTCGGTCTGCAGCAGCTTGCGCGCGGTCTGACGCGGGTCGATCCGGGCGAACGCGGACGCAGGATTCATCGCTTCAACCTCGGCGGACCGGTGCACGCACCGGCGATGGCGGACGCGAGGACGGCCTCGCGATCACTTGATCGGATTCCCGAACCAGGCCTGATCCTTCCAGCCGCGGTTGGTCGATACCAGGACGATCCCGTCGCGGCGTTCGCCGTCGACGGCCTTGCCGTCGGAACCGAGCGCGCCGAGCGCGAACAGCTCGCGGCTCCAGGGTTCGATCGGGCTCGGTCGCCACGTATAGACGGCCCGGACGATCCAGTAGCCCTCGCGTTCGACCGGCGGCGTGTAGACCTCGATGCGTTCGAGCTTGCGCTTGGCGTAGCACAGCTCCCAGGCGCCGACTTGCAGGCTGCGCAGATGCTCGCGGCCAGCCGCGGTCAGCTCGACCTTCAGCTTGGGCCCGTCGCTCTCCTCGATGCGGCTCGACCGTGCGAAGCCGAGTTTCACGAGCGCGTCGATCTTGTCCTGGGCGTGCGGCTGACGCAGGAACGGATCGTCCGACGCCATCACGGCGCTGCCGTCACTACCGAACGTAACCCATGGCAGCCACTCGCACACCGGCCTACCGTCGATCGCCTCGGCGACCGCAGCCGCGATGGCCGCCTCGGCCGGCATCGGCGGTTCGGCCGCGCGCGCGTGCGCGAACGCGAGCAGCGTCGACAGCAGCACGAGCGGAGCGGTCTTCATCGGATCAGGCCTTGGTCTTGGCGCCCGCGAACAGCGCATCGAGCCGCTGCTCGTAGGCGTGGTAGCCGATGCGGTCGTACAGCTCCTCGCGCGTCTGCATCGTGTCGATGACGTTCTTCTGGTGGCCGTCGCGACGGATCGCCTCGTAGACGGCCTCGGCGGCCTTGTTCATCGCGCGGAACGCCGACAGCGGATAGAGCTGGATCGCGACGCCGACCGAGGCCAGCTCCTCGCGCGTGAACAGCGGCGTCTTGCCGAACTCGGTGATGTTCGCGAGCACCGGCACCTTGACCGCTTCGACGAAGCGCCGGTACGTCGGCAGATCGTAGGCGGCCTCGGCGAAGATGCCGTCGGCGCCGGCCTCCACGCAGAGCAGCGCGCGCTCGATCGCCGCATCGACGCCCTCGACCTGGATCGCATCGGTGCGCGCGAACAGGAAGAAGTCCGTGTCGGTTCTGGCATCGGCGGCGGCCTTGACGCGATCGGCCATCTCGGCCGCCGAGACGATCTCCTTGCCGGGCCGATGCCCGCAGCGCTTGGCGCCGACCTGGTCCTCGATGTGGCAGGCGGCGGCGCCGGCCTTGATCAGCGACTGCACCGTGCGCGCGATGTTGAACGCGCTCGGACCGAAGCCGGTGTCGATGTCGACCAGCAGCGGCAGGTCGCAGACGTCGGTGATGCGGCGCACGTCGATCAGCACGTCCTCGAGCGTGTTGATGCCGAGGTCCGGCAGGCCCAGCGAACCGGCCGCCACGCCGCCGCCGGACAGATAGATCGCGCGATAGCCGGCGCGGCGCGCGAGCAGGGCGTGATTGGCGTTGATCGCGCCGATCACCTGTAGCGGCTGCTCCTGGGCCAGGGCGTCGCGGAAGCGTGCACCGGCGGACGATGGGAGTGTCATGGAAGCGGTCCTCGCGAGGATTCTAGGGGGCGGTGTCCGGGCGTGCACGACGCCGTGCGTCACGACCGGTGCCGGGTCGGCGCGAAATCTGGCACCATCGGATGCATTGATCAATCTTGATCGATCCGATCAACATATCGTGAGCGACGGCGATTACATTCCGGCGACCGAGGCGATCGCCGTGCTCGGCATCAGCGCGGCGACGCTGTACGCCTATGTCAGCCGCGGCCTGATCGAGTCGCGGCCCGGCGAGGACCACCGCAGCCGCGTCTACCGGCGACGCGACGTCGAGCGCCTCGCCTCGCGCAAGCGCGTCGGCCGCGGCGCGGCACGCGGCGCCGCGCAGAGCCTGGACCGCGGCCTGCCGGTCATGGAGACGCGCATCTCGCTGATCCGTCCGGACGGCCCGTACTACCGCGGCCAGTCGGCGATCGGCCTGGTCCGCGCCGGCGCCGCGCTGGAGGACGCCGCGCGCGTGCTCTGGGACTGCGGCGATCGCGATCCGTTCGCGCCGGCGTCCGACGAGGTCTGGCCGGCCTCGGTCGCGGCGATCCTGGCCGATCCGCGGCTGCCGCCGCTCGAACGCACGCTGGCCGCGATACCGCTGCTGGCGATCGAGTCGCCGCATTCGTTCAGCGCATCGCCGCTGGCGCGGCGCGAGACCGCGGCGCGGCTGCTGCGCCAGAACGCCGCCCTGCTGATCGGCGAGCGCGCCGGCACGCGGCCGGTGCATCGGCTGCTCGCGCAGCACTGGAAGCGCGGCGACGCGCGACTCGACACGCTGGTGCGCGCGGCCCTGGTGCTGTGCGCCGATCACGAGCTCAACGTCTCGGCGTTCGCGGCGCGCGTCGTCGCCTCGACCGGTGCGCACCTGCACGCGACCGTCTGCGCGGGCCTGGCCGCGCTGTCGGGCCCGCGCCACGGCGGCGCGACGACGCGTGCGTACGCGTTCATCCGCGAATCGCTGCAGGCCGATTCGATCGCCGCGTTCGTGTCGGCGCGCTGGCGCCGCGGCGAGGATCTGCCGGGCTTCGGCCATGCGCTGTATCCGGACGGCGACCCGCGTGCGCGCGAACTGATGGCGCTGATCGAGGCCGCGCGCCCGCGGCCGCGCCGTTGGGAAGCGGTCGCCGCGCTCGCCGCGTGCGTCGAGGAGACCAGCGGCCAGGGCCCGAACATCGACTTCACGCTGGCCGCGATCGCGGTCGTGCACGATCTCGCCGCCGAGGCGGCGCTGACGCTGTTCGCGGCCGGCCGCGTCGCCGGCTGGCTGGCCCATGCGCTCGAACAGCAGAGCCTCGGCGGCCTGATCCGGCCGCGCGCACGCTACGCCGGCCAGATGCCGGCAGCCGGCGACGAGCGCAGCTGAAACGGCCGCGAAGGCCGTGCGCCGTACGACACGAGGCTCATGGCGTCACGGGCACTCGGCGATGCCCGCGCCGGCCGGGCGGACCGTGCAACGGTGCGTCGTCGGCAGCCCGACCGGCCGTTGCGACCGCGCGCCGATCCGCCGAGCCGCATCGAGCCGCCGAACGGCGTCGGCGTGCGGTCGGGATTCCAGATCGAGCAACGCAACCGGGCCCGAGATCGATGCTTGCGGCGATCGCGCTCGATCATCGCCGGTGATCGCGTCGCCCGCGCATCACGGCCGCGGCGGACGGCTTTTCGATCGCCTGCCGGACGATGCGAGCACAGCACTCAGCAGATCATCGCACCGAGGCTCGACAGGAAGATCGCGCCGCCGTGGCGCGCCCACAGCGCCAGCGCCGCGGCGACCAGGACCAGCACGAGCACGCCGGTCGCGATGCGCCGCGCGCTCACCTCGCCGCTCCGAGCGCGGGCTGCGCGGTCTTCGGGAATGCGGCCGCGTCGCGCGTGACGACGCTCAGCACGGCCGCCAGCACACCGAGCGCGATGCTGACCTGCCAGATCGCGAGGTAGCTGCCGGTCCGGTCGAACAGCCAGCCGGCCCACCAGGCACCGAAGAACGCGCCGACCTGATGGCTCAGGAACACCACGCCGTTCAACGTCGACAGATGACGCAGGCCGAACATCGACGCGACCGCGCCGCTGGTCAGCGGCACCGTGCCGAGCCACAGGAAGCCGAACACCGCCGCGAACACCAGCGCGCTCGCCGGCGTCAGCGGAAGCCAGATGAAGGCCGCGATCGCGACGGCGCGGCCCGCATAGAGGCCGGCCAGCAGACGCGGCCGCGATCCGCGCCCGCCCCAGACGCCGAACAGATACGAGCCGGCGATGTTGAACAGGCCGATCAGCGCCAGCGACCACGCGCCGACCGAGGCCGCGATGCCGCGATCGACCAGATACGCCGGCAGATGCGTGCCGACGAAGGCGATGTGGAAGCCGCAGACGAAGAAGCCGCCGTTGAGCAGCCAGTACGGCCGGTGCCGCGACGCGTGACGCAGTGCCTCGCCCAGGCGCCAGTCCGGCTCGCCGGCCGCACGCGGCGCGAGGACGGCATCGCCCCTGGCGGCGCGGAAGCCGAACGCGGCGACCACGATGCTGAGCACGAGCACGCCGAGCCCGACCAGCGACGCGCGCCAGCCGATCGCCGAGATCAGCGCCTGTGCGAGCGGCACCACCGCGAACTGGCCGAGCGAACCGCCGGCCGTGACGATGCCGAATGCGACGCTGCGCTGTTCCGGCGCGACCAGGCGGCCGACCGCACCGAGCACGATCACGAACGTCGTCGCACTCATCGCCAGGCCGATCAGCACGCCGAGCGACACGACCAGACCGGTCGCGCTGCCGATCGTCGCCGCCAGGGCCAGGCCGACGGCATAGACCAGCGCGCCGCCGATCAGGGTCGCGCGCGTGCCCCAGCGCTCGGACAGCGCGGCGACGAAAGGCTGCACCAGCCCGAACAGCAGGTTCTGCAGCGCGATCGCGAAACCGAAACTCTCGCGTGCGATCGCCAGATCGCGTCCGATCGGCTGCAGCAGCAGGCCGAAGCTCTGCCGCACGCCCATGCTGATCGTCACGATGAACGCGGCCGCGGCTACCGCGACGATCGCGCTGCGTGTCCAGTCGGATCGGGCCTCGGACATCGGTGTGCACCTGGTGTGGGGAGAACGCCGCCGACGTCGGCACGAGACGACCGAACCCGAGGCGCGGACTGGATTGTATGATGATCGTCATTTAAAGTGTCAAGCCGCTCCAGCGATCAGACCGAGGTACGGCCATGCGGGTCAGCAGGGAACAGGCGGCGCGCAACCGCGCGCGCATCATCGAGCAGGCCGCCGTGCTGTTCCGCGAGCACGGCATCGACGGGATCGGCGTGGCCGACCTCATGAAGAGCGCCGGCCTGACCCACGGCGGCTTCTACGGCCATTTCGCATCGAAGGACGATCTGGCCGCCTGCGCCTGCGAGCACGCGTTCGCGCAGTCGCAGGCGCGCTGGTCGAAGTTGCTCGCCGAGGCCGGCGACGATGCGCTGCCGTCGCTGATCGCCTCCTACGTCAGCACGCGCCATCGCGATCATCCCGGACGCGGCTGTGCGCTGGCCGCGCTCGGCGGCGAGGCGCATCGGCACGCGCCGCCGCTGCGGCAGGCGTTCGAGCGTGGCGTCAGAAGCCTGGCCGACCTGCTCGCACGCGCGCTGCCCGGACGCTCGGCGCAGGCGCGCCGTCGTCGGGCGCTCGCGACGCTGTCCGGCATGGTCGGCGCGATCGTGCTCGCGCGCGCGGTCGAGGACCGCGCGCTCTCCGACGAAATCCTCGAGGCGACCGACGCGGCGCTGACGCGCTGATCGCCACGCCGTGGCGGCCCATGCGCCCGCCGCGCACCGCATCGATCACGGCCGCGTCCCCGTGACGCCCCCCTTCCGCTCTGGAGAACACCGACATGAACCTGCCCACCCAGTCCCGTCCGATCGCCCTCGTGACCGGTGCCTCCAGCGGCATCGGCGCCTGCTACGCCGACCGGCTGGCGCGCCGCGGCCACGACCTGATCCTGCTCGCACGCGACGAGGCGCGGCTGCGCCAGCAGGCCGAGCGCATCGCCGCGCACAGCAGGGTCGCGATCGAACTGCTGCGCGCCGATCTGGCCGAGCGCGGCGACCTCGAACGGCTGAGCGCGCGCATCCGCGACGACGCCGCGATCGACCTGGTCGTCAACAACGCCGGCATCGCCACGCCCGGCCCGCTGCTCGGCGCCGATCCGGCGCGCATCGATGCGATGCTCGCGCTGAACGTCGTCGCCGCCACGCACGTCGCGATCGCGGCGGCGACGGCGTTCGCAGCGCGCGGGCGCGGCACGCTGATCAACATCGCCTCGGTCGTCGCGCTGCTGCCGGAGCGCTTCAACGGCGCCTACAGCGGCGGCAAGGCCCATCTGCTGAACCTGAGCCAGGCGCTCGACCAGGAGGCCTCCGCGCACGGCGTGCGAGTGCAGGCCGTGCTGCCGGGCGCGACGCGCACGGAGATCTGGCAGCGCGCCGGCGTCGACATCGCGACGCTGCCGGCCGAGATGCTGATGGACGTGGAGGACCTCGTCGACGCCGCGTTCGCCGGTCTGGATCAGGGCGAGCGCGTGACGATTCCGTCGCTGCCGGACGCGGCGCAGTGGGACGACTACATGCGGGCGCGCCTCGCGCTCGCGCCGAACCTGTCGCGCGATACGCCGGCCGCGCGCTATCGCATCGCGGCCGCGGCGACCGGGCCACAGCCGTGAGCCGGCTCGTCGACGAAGCCGGCGCCGGCCTGTCCGGGCTCGAGCAGCTGCGCGCGCTGATCGCGTCGCGACGGCGGCCCGGCATCGCGATCGCGCTCGACTTCGATCTGGCGATCGTCGAGGAAGGCCGCGCCGTGTTCACCGGTACGCCCGGCGAACACGCCTACAACCCGATCGGTTCGGTGCACGGCGGCTACGCGGCGACCCTGCTCGACTCGGCCTGCGGCTGCGCGGTACACACGCGCCTCGGCGCGACGCAGACCTACACGACGCTCGAGCTCAAGATCGCCTATCACAAGGCCCTGCACGCGACGGCCGGACCGATCGAGGCGGAAGGGCGCGTGATCAGTCTCGGCCGGCGCGTCGCGTTCGCCGAAGCACGCCTCACCGACGCCGAAGGCCGGCTCTACGCGAGCGCGACCTCGACCCTGCTGATCATCGAACGCTGAGCCGCACGCCGTGCCGGTGCGCGCGGCGCCGCGACGTCGGGATCGACGTCGACGCGATCGATTCTCGGAAAAAACTCGCCGACGCGCGCACGTCGGCGCATTCCGCCGCACCGATGACGGCACCGAGGCGCACGCACCTCGCGATCCCCTCGGCGCCGTCGCCGAGCGTGGCGATCAGGCGCCGCCGCTCGGACCGCGCTCGAGTGCGCGGCGACATTCCTCCAGCGCACCGGGATCGTCGAGCGTGGACAGGTCGCCCGGATCGCGCTGCTCGGCCAGCGCCTGCAGCGAACGCCGCAACAGCTTGCCCGAGCGCGTCTTCGGCAACGCGTTGACGACGTAGACGCGGGCCGGCCGGGCGACGCCGCCGAGCTGTTCGACGACGCGCTGGAGCATGCCGCTCGCCGCGCTCTCGGGACTGTCGGCAGTGGCCTGCTTGAGCGTCGCGAACACCACCGGTACCTGGCCCTTCAAGGCGTCCTGCACGCCGACCACGGCCGCTTCGGCGACGCTCGGATGCGTCGCGACCGACTCCTCGATCTCGCGCGTGCCGAGCCGATGACCGGCCACGTTGATGACGTCGTCGGTGCGCCCGAGGATGAAGGTGTAGCCGTCCTCGTCGCGCACGGCCCAGTCCAGCGAGCTGTAGAGCAGCTCCTTGAAATGGCCGAAGTAGCTGCTCAGGAAGCGCGGGTCGTCGTTCCAGACCGTGGTCATGCAACCCGGCGGCAGCGGCGGCTCGATCACCAGCACACCCTTCTGTCCCGGTGCCGCTTCGGCGCCGCTGGTCTCGTCGATCACGCGCAGCTTGTAGCCGAGGTTCGGCAGACCGGGCGAGCCGAACTTGACCGGCTTCAGATCGAGTCCCGGCAGCAGCGTCAGCACCGGCCAGCCTGTTTCGGTCTGCCAGTAGTTGTCGATGACCGGCTTGCCGAGTCCCTCGTTGATCCACTGCGCGGTCGGTTCGTCGAGCGGCTCGCCGGCGAGGAACAGCCACTTCAGCGCCGACAGATCGTGCCGCCTGAGCCAGGCCGCATCCTGCTTCTTCAGCACGCGGATGCCGGTCGGCGACGAGAACATCGTGCGCACGCCGTAGTCGGCGCACAGCTTCCACCAGATGCCCGGGTCCGGATGGGTCGGCAGCCCTTCGTACAGCAGCGAGGTGGCGCCGGCGATCAGCGGTCCGTAGACGTTGTAAGAATGCCCGACCGCCCAGCCGACGTCGGACGTGGAGAACATCACCTGGCCCGGCCCGACGTCGTAGACCGTCCGCATCGACAGCGCCAGCGCGACCGCATAGCCGCCGACGTCGCGCTGCACGCCCTTGGGCTTGCCGGTCGTGCCGGAGGTGTAGAGCAGATAGCTCGGCTCGTTCGATTCGAGCCAGGCCACCTCGACCTCGGCGCCTTCGTGGCGCGCGCGCAGTGTCGCGTAGTCGAGGTCGCGCCCGGGCACCAGCGAGATCGCCGGGTCCAGTCCGCGACTGACGATCAGCACCTGTGCCGGCGGATGCGCCGCCGCCGCGAGCGCCTGGTCGACCAGCGGCTTGTATGGAATGACGCGTCCGCCGCGCATGCCGGCATCGGCGGCGATCAGCAGCTTCGGTTTCGCATCGTCGATGCGCAGCGCCAGGTTGTGCGCGGCGAAGCCGCCGAACACCACCGAATGCACCGCACCGATGCGCGCGCAGGCCAGCATCGCGAAGACCGCCTCGGCCATGTTCGGCATGTAGACGACGACGCGGTCGCCCTTGCCGACGCCGATCGAGACCAGCACGGCCGCGAACGTGTTGACCTCGCGATACAGCTCGCGATAGCTCAGTTCGCGAGTGACGCCGGTCTCGCTGGAGACCGCGACCAGCGCGAGCTGATCGCCGCGCTCGGCCAGATGCCGGTCGATCGCGTTGTAGCACAGGTTCGTCGTGCCGCCGGAAAACCAGCGACGGAACGGCGGATCGACGTACTCGAGTATCCGCTGCGGCGGCCGCTGCCAATGGATGGCCTGGGCCTGATCAGCCCAGAAAGCCTCCGGATCCTCGATCGATCGGCGATAGGCGTCCTCGTAACGCATGGCGGTCCTCGTCGGTGCGGCGTGGCCGAAGACTAGAGGAAGACCCCGAAGGCCGACGTTGGACTTTGGTCGAATCCGCGCCGATGCGCGGCGGCCTGCGTGCACGCGCCGGCGCCGCCGATCACACGCGGATCCTCCTGCCGGACACGAGCCGCGCGCGGAACCTCCACGTCCAACTAAGGCGGCACGCGCAAGACGCGCGCATGCGGACGTACCGCGGAAGCGGTACGCCGGAACGACGGAGGGGATGCGAGGAGCGATGCGGCCGACGAGGGCCTGGGACGCGTCTGCGAAATGCTCCCCCTGCGCTGGGCAACCGCAGGGAGAGTAATTTCGGTGGGCTCTTTCTTATGCGACTTCAGCGGCGATCCGCGAGGGTTGTCGCCGCGTCTTGCAGGTACTTCTGGAAACGAACAGGTCCGCTTACTTCTTCGCGGCCTTCTTGGCTGCGGTCTTCTTCACCGCAGTCTTCTTGACGGCCTTCTTCGCGGCCGGCTTCTTGGCGGCGGCGGTCTTCTTCACGGTGGCCGACTTGGCCTTGGCGACGGTCTTCTTGGCCGCCTTCTTGACCGCGGTCTTCTTCACGGCGGCTTTCTTGGCGGGTTTCTTCGCAGCTTTCTTTACGGCTTTCTTTGCAGTGGCCATATCGCGTCTTAGCTCCTCGTCAGTTGGCAGTTTTTGCCCAGTAAAAGCGTGAAGGAATGCTTCGCACAGCAGATCGCTGTTGGTGGCGTGGCGCAGGTTCTTGACCTGGCGGCGAGTCCGCTCGTCGGACAGCAGTTGAAGAATGTGGAGCGGGATCGACACCGTGATTTTTTTCACCGCTCCCGATTTGGAGCCGTGCAGCACGTAGGGGTCGACGAACCTTGATGCAGCCATGATTCCTTAAATCATCATTGTCACCGGCGCAGAAATTATTCCTGTCTTGCAGTCGTGTCAACAGATTTTTTATGCGAAACAAGGGCTTCGGATAACCCCGCCGAACACCCGGAAAACGCCCCTGCGAGCGCCGACCGACCGGTCCGCGGCGCCACGTCCGATTGGACGGCTATACGTCTTTACGTCTCGCGCGACGAAAGCGGCGCGTGATGCGGAAATCGCAAAAATCCCGGGGATTCCCGCACTTTTCGCGGAAGCGTCGGCACGCCGGAAAACTTCGAGGCACGCCGCCACAGCACCGCATCGCACCGGCGTGAGCGGTGCGATGCGGTCGACGAAACGCGGCGGAGAGATTGACTGCCGTCTGAACGGCGACGGCGAAAGTCGGAGCGACTCAGGCGAGCGCGGCGGCCAGTGCCTGGGCGAAACGCTCGATGTCGGCGTCGGTCTTGGTCTCGGTCGCGCAGACCAGCAGCGCATCGCCGAGCTCGGGGTAATCCTCTTCGAGCGCGTAGCCGGCGACGATGCGCTCGGCCGCGAGACGCTCGACGATCTCGCTCGCCGGACGCGGCAGTTTCAGTGCGATCTCGTGAAAGACCGGCCGATCGAACAGCACCTCGACGCCGTCGATCGCGGTCAGGCGATCGCGCAATGCGCGCGCGTTGTTCATGCTCGCGCAGGCGACGCGGTGCAGACCTTCCGGACCGAGCAGCGACAGGTAGATCGTCGCGGCGGTGACCAGCAGGCCCTGGTTCGTGCAGATGTTCGAGGTCGCCTTGGCGCGGCGGATGTGCTGCTCGCGCGCCTGCAGCGTCAGCGCGAAGCCCTCCTTGCCGTCGAGATCGGTCGTGCGGCCGACGATGCGGCCCGGCATCTGCCGCACCAGATCCTGACGGCAGGCCAGGATGCCGAAGTAAGGGCCGCCCGAGGACAGCGGCACGCCGAGCGGCTGGCCGTCGCCGCAGACGATGTCGGCACCGTTCGCACCCCATTCGCGCGGCGGCTTGAGCACGGCCAGCGACATCGGGTTGACGACGGCGATCACCAGCGCGCCCTGCGCGTGCGCCCAGTCGGTCAGCGCATCGACGTCCTCGAGCGCACCGAAGAAGTTCGGCTGCGGGATCACCAGCGCGGTGAACGCGCCGAGGTCCTGCTGCGCGAGCGCGGCCGGATCGACCGCACCGGCGTGGGCGCCCTCGCGCGCGACGTCGACCTCGACCACCGCGACGTCCTGCAGCTCGACGATCGTCTTGAGCGTCTTGCGGTAGGCCGGATGGACCGAGCGCGGCACCAGGATCCGCCGCGGCCCCTTGCGCGCGCAGCGCTCGGCCATCAGTGCGGCCTCGGCCAACGCGGTGGCGCCGTCGTACAGCGACGCATTGCTGACGTCCATGCCGGTCAGGCGCGTCAGCATCGTCTGGTATTCGTAGATCAGCTGCAGCGTGCCCTGGCTCGCCTCGGCCTGATACGGCGTGTACGCCGAATAGAACTCGCCGCGCGAGACGATCTGCCAGACCGCGGCCGGAATGTGGTGCTCGTAGGCACCGGCGCCGGCGAAGCACAGCGGCGTGCCGTCCTGTGCGGCACGCTCCTTCATCAGGCGCGTGACGTCCATCTCGCCGAGGCCTTCGGGCACCCGCTCGAGCTTGGAGATGCGCAGCGAGGCGGGAATCTCGTCGAACAGGTCCTCGATGCTGCCGACGCCGATCGCCTGCAGCATCGAACGGACATCGGCCTCGGAGTGGGGAATGAACGGCATGGCGGAATACTCGATCTAGGCGCGGCGGCCAGGGGGACGGCGTGGGGCCCTCAACGGAAACGGCCCGCGCCAGGCGCGGGCCGCCGTTCGGTCGCCCGACGTGATGCGGTCAGTGCTCTTCGTTCTCGACCAGTTCGGCGTAGGCGTCCGGGTCGAGCAGTTCGTGCAGCTCGTCGCGGCTGCTGGCCTTGACGACGAACAGCCAGCCGTCGCCGTAGGCGTCTTCGTTGATCGTCTCGGGCTTGTCGGCCAGCGACTCGTTGACCGCGACGATCTCGCCGCTGACGGGCGTATAGACGTCCGAAGCGGCCTTGACCGATTCGACCACCGCACAGGCGTTGCCGGCCTGGACCTCGTCGCCGACGCTCGGCAGCTCGACGTAGACCAGATCGCCGAGCAGGCTCTGCGCATGATCGGAAATGCCGACCGTGACGGTGCCGTTGTCCTCGACACGGGCCCACTCGTGGGACTTCATGAACTTCAGATCGCCGGGGATCTCTTGCATGGCTCGAATCCTGGGTTGGGCTGCGGCGCATTCTATCAGCGCGCCGCAAGGAAGCTGTATAGGCGGAGGAGAAGGCGCGGATCCGCCGCGGCCGCGGGCCGGAGCGGCCGCCGACGCGGTCGTCGCCGCGGATGCGGTACCTGCGCTCAGACGCCCGCGGCGCCCTGACCGTCGCGCACGAACGGATACCTGACCACGCGCACCGGCACCAGGCGGCCGCGGATGTCGACCTGCACGCCGTCCTCGCCCGCGGCGGCCGGCACGCGCGCGAACGCGATCGACTTGCCGAGCGTCGGCGAGAACGTGCCGGACAGGATCTCGCCGTCGCCGGCCGGCGTGGCCACGCGCTGGCCGTGGCGCAGCACGCCCTTCTCGTCCATGACCAGGCCGATCAGCTTGCGCGGCGCGCCGGCGGCCTTCTGCGACTCGAGCACGCCGCGGCCGATGAAGTCGCGGCCTTCGTCGAGCGCGACGGTCCAGGCCAGTCCTGCCTCGTACGGCGTGACGCTCTCGTCCATGTCCTGGCCGTAGAGGTTCATGCCGGCTTCCAGGCGCAGCGTGTCGCGCGCGCCCAGACCGGCCGGCCGCACGCCGGCCGCGTGCAGGCGGTCCCACAGCGCCACCGCCGCGCCTTCCGGCACGATGATCTCGAAGCCGTCCTCGCCGGTGTAGCCGGTGCGCGCGATGAACAGGCCGTCGCCCTCGCAGGCCGCGAACTTGCCGATCTTGCCGGCCTTGGCGCGGGTCTCCTCGGACAGCAGCTCGAGCACCTTGGCGCGCGCGTTCGGACCCTGCACCGCGATCATCGCCAGATCGCGGCGCTCGGCGACCGCGACGTCGAACGCGGCGGCCTGCCGTTCGATCCAGGCCAGGTCCTTGTCGCGCGTGGCGGCATTGACGACGACGCGGAACCAGCTCTCGTCGAGGTAATAGACGATCAGATCGTCGACCACGCCGCCGCGCTCGTCGAGCATGCAGGTGTAGAGCGCCTTGCCCGGCGCCTTGAGCTTGTCGACGCTGTTGGCGACCAGATGGCGCAGGAACTCGCGCACGCGCGCGCCGCGCAGGTCCACGACGGTCATGTGCGAGACGTCGAACATGCCGGCGTCGCGGCGCACCGCGTGGTGCTCCTCGATCTGCGAACCGTAGTTCAGCGGCATGTCCCAGCCGCCGAAGTCGACCATCTTCGCGCCGAGCGCGCGATGGCTTGCGTTGAGGATCGTCTGCTGGGTCATCGCCGCGTCCGCCGAAAAGAGGCGCGCATTATCGGCGCGACGGCGGCTGCGGCCAAGGGCCTGCGCAATGCGCCGGCCCGGGCTCGATTACTTGAAGATGTCCTTGTTCTTGGCGTAGCCGATCGCCTGCTGGCGCGTGACCAGGCCGCGCCGCACCAGATCCTGCAGGCACTGGTCGAGCGTCTGCATGCCGTGCTGCTGGCCGGTCTGGATCGCCGAGTACATCTGGGCCACCTTGTCCTCGCGGATCAGGTTTCGGATCGCCGGGATGCCGACCATGATCTCGTGCGCCGCGATACGGCCGCCGCCGACCTTCTTGAGCAGGCTCTGCGAGATCACCGCGCGCAGGCTCTCCGACAGCATCGAGCGCACCATCGGCTTCTCGCCGGCCGGGAACACGTCGATGATGCGGTCGATCGTCTTGGCCGCCGAGCTGGTGTGCAGCGTCGCGAAGACCAGATGGCCGGTCTCGGCGGCGGTCAGCGCCAGCCGGATCGTCTCCAGGTCGCGCAGCTCGCCGACCAGGATGTAGTCCGGATCCTCGCGCAGCGCCGAGCGCAGCGCCTCGTTGAAGCCGTGCGTGTCGCGGTGCACCTCGCGCTGGTTGATCAGGCACTTCTGCGAGGTGTGCACGAACTCGATCGGATCCTCGACGCTGAGGATGTGCGCGTACTCGTTCTTGTTGACGTGGTCGACCATCGCCGCCAGCGTCGTCGACTTGCCCGAGCCGGTCGGCCCGGTCACGAGGATCAGGCCCTGCGGCTGCTCGATCAGCTCCTTGAACACCTTCGGGCAGCCCAGGTCCTCCAGCGTCAGCACCTCCGACGGAATCGTCCGGAACACCGCGCCCGCACCGCGGTTCTGGTTGAACGCGTTGACGCGGAAGCGCGCCAGGCCGGGAATCTCGAACGAGAAGTCGACCTCGAGGAATTCCTCGTAGTCACGGCGCTGCTTGTCGGACATGATGTCGTAGATCAGTCCGTGGATCTGCTTGTGGTCGAGCGAGGGGATGTTGATGCGCCGCACGTCGCCGTCGACGCGGATCATCGGCGGCAGGCCCGCCGACAGGTGCAGGTCCGAGGCCTTGTTCTTGACCGAGAATGCCAGCAGTTCCGCGATGTCCATCGAACACTCCCCGTTGCCGATGCGCGGCAGTATAGAGCCAGTCATGCGATTTGAACCGAGAAGTACGGCGCCGCGGCGCGCTGCCGGTCGGGCCGCCTTCGGGCACCCGAACGGCGCGGCGGCGAGTCTGCCGCGATGATCGAGCCGGGCACCGCGTACGCCGCGATCGCGCGCCGCATCGCGCTCGCCGCCCGGGCCGCCGGCCGGCCCGGCGGCGTCGACCTGCTCGCGGTCGGCAAGGGCCAGAGCGCCGCGGCGATCCGCGCGCTGGCCGCGGCCGGCCAGAACGCGTTCGGCGAGAACTACGTGCAGGAGGCGCTGGCCAAGCAGGCCGAACTCGCCGACCTGCCGCTGACCTGGCATCTGATCGGCGCGCTGCAGTCGAACAAGTGCCGCGAGGCCGCCCGGCACTTCGACTGGCTGCACACGCTCGATCGCGCCAGGCTGATCGAGCCGCTCGCACGCCATCGGCCGGACGATCGGCCGCCGCTGAACGTGCTGATCCAGGTCGACATCGACGCGGAGGCCAGCAAGTCCGGCTGCCGGCCCGAGGAGATCGACGGGCTCGCCGCCGAGGTGGCGCGGCAGCCGCGCCTGCGCCTGCGCGGGCTGATGGCGATTCCGGCGCCGTGGCCCGAGATCGAACGGCGCCGGGACGCGTTCGCGCGGATGCATCGCCTGTTCGAACGGCTGCGCGATACGCATGCCGGCGTCGACACGCTCTCGCTCGGGATGTCGGCCGATTTCGAGGAGGCGATCGCCGCCGGCTCGACCCTGGTCCGCATCGGTACCGCGCTGTTCGGTGCGCGCGGCTGAGCGCGTCCGATGCCGGCGGCGGACGACTTGCTATCCTTCGCGCCTGACTTTCGGCGGCGCTCCCTCGCATGACTTCATCCGTTCCCGCGGTCGCCTTCGTCGGCGGCGGCAACATGGCCTATAGCCTGATCGGCGCGCTGCGCCGCGGCGGCGCGCTCGCCGCGACGATCGCGGTGGCCGAGCCGGACGATGCGCGCCGCGCGCGGCTGGCGGCCGACTTCGGCGCGGCCGTCCACGCCGACGCCGCTGCGGCGGTGAGCGAGGCCGATCTGATCGTGCTCGCGGTCAAGCCGCAGGTGCTGCGCACGGCCTGCGCGCAGGTGCAGGCCGCACTCGGCGGGCGCCGCCCGCTGATCGTGTCGATCGCGGCCGGCGTGCGGATCGACCAGATCGACGCCTGGCTCGGCGGCGGCTTTCCTATCGTGCGCGCGATGCCGAACACGCCGGCGATGATCGGCGCCGGCGCGACCGGCCTGATCGCCAACGCCGCGGTCGACGAGCGCCAGCGTGCACTGGCCGAAGCGCTGCTCGGCGCCGCCGGACGCACCGCCTGGATCGCGCAGGAGTCGCTGATGGACGCGGTCACCGCGCTGTCGGGCTCGGGGCCGGCCTATTTCTTCCTGCTCGTCGAGGCGCTCGAAGATGCCGCGGTCGCGCAGGGTCTGCCGCGCGAGGTCGCACGCGCATTGGCCGCACAGACCTGCCTCGGCGCCGGCCGCATGCTGGTCGAAGGCGACGTGTCGCCGTCCACGCAGCGCGAGCGCGTGACCTCGCCCGGCGGCACCACGCAGGCGGCGCTCGAGGCGTTCGCCGCCGGCGGCTTCCGCGATCTGATCGCCGCCGCGGTCGAGGCCGCGGTCCGGCGCGGCCGCGAGCTGTCGTCCAACTCGCCCTGAACGGACCTTCCCGATGAGCTATTTCGCAGACGCCGGCCAGACCCTGATCCGTTTCGTGTTCGGCGCGCTGATCACGCTGGTCGTGCTGCGCGTACTGCTGCAGATGGTGCGCGCGAACTTCTACAACCCGATCTGCCAGTTCCTCTACAAGGCCACCAATCCCGTGCTGATGCCGCTGCGCCGCGTCGTGCCGTCGTGGCGCCACCTCGACGTCGCCGGCGTGCTGCTGGCCTGGCTGCTCAGCGCGATCCAGCTCGCGCTGCTGTTCGTGCTGGCCGGCGTCTCGCCGAAGCTCATCGGCCTGGCGGTCATGGCGGTCGCCGACCTGATCGGTTTCGTGCTGCTGCTGTACATGGCGCTGATCATCGTGCGCATCCTGCTGAGCTTCTTCCCCGGCAATACGCGCCACCCGATCGTGCCGCTGATCTACCAGCTGACCGACCCGCTGCTGCGCCCGCTGCAGCGGATCCTGCCCTCGCCCGGCGGGCTGGACTTCTCGCCGATGGTCGCCTGGCTGGCGATCACGCTGGCACGCGTGCTGCTCGTGCAGCCGCTGCTCGACCTCGGCACCGGCCTGGCGCGCGGCGCATGAACGCTCGACGCCTCCTGCTCGCCGCATCGTTCGCGCTCGTCGCGGCCGCGCCCGCCTCGGCGCAGCAGCACGAGACGGCCGATCACACGATTCTCTACAGCCTGCTGCCGACCGATCGGCTCAACGCCGAGGTCGCGCGCCGCTACGGCATCGAACGCAGCGACCGGCGCGGCCTGCTGACGATCATCGTCCGCCGCAAGGACGCCGCGGCCGGCGATCCGGCCGTCGCGGCCCGGCTCACCGGCACCGTGCAGTCGCTGCTCGGCGAGCCGCGCACGCTGCGCTTCGAGGAAGTACGCGGCGAGGACACGGTCGACTATCTGGCGACGTTTCCGCTGCGCCGTCCCGATACGCTGCGGTTCGCGCTCGAGGTGACGCCCGAAGGCGGCACCGCCGAGACCGTGCGCTTCCAGCGCGAGTTTCCGGCTGATTGATGGGCGGCACGCAACGACGCCATGCCGCCGCGCGTGGCCCGGCCTCCAAGTCAATCGTGATCGACCGTCCTCAATACGCTACCTATCCAATCCTTCTGCCCGTCCTCTCGAAGCAAACTTGCGTCGAAGCCATCCACCAACTTCAATGCGTGAGTTCGAAGTAGTCCCTGCATACGCAAGCGTTCGCAATACTTGGATAGCGTCCGCTCATCCTCGGTCAATATAAAGTCGATGTCTTCGTGACTCGCCTGGGCGAGCAGCTTCACATCGTCGCGGACGACCTCGCGAGAACCGCCCTCTTTGCGGTTACCGAGCGCATTCCAGAGATCCGCTGCCTTTTGTCCATGCAGGAGATTGAAACTGACGATGCGGAAGTTGCTCAGTGGTAAGTCGGTGACCGCCTGCTTGATGCCGAACTCGGCAGCGACGATCGCCGATAAGTACATGCAGATGTCGTGTTGAAGCAGATAGCGGTAGAACTGTTTGGCGACCGGGTGGTGCAACCGGTTGGCATCGACGAGTGTAATCAGGAAACTCGTGTCGAGCAGCACCGATACGTTCATTCGCCGCCGCCCCGCAGCTCTTCCAGCCAGTCATCGGATACCTGAGCCCACGCCCGTGTACCTTTGCGTACCAGCTCATCAAATCCGGTCTCGTCCCATGTGGGCATGCGTTCTTCGAACGCGAGCAGCGTCATATTGCGGAGCTCGCCGGTCTTGAAGTTCTCCTCGGCCGCGACGTGGAGCAATGCTGGCTTGTAGAGGCGATTTTCAGGCTCTTCGGCCAGCAACCTCTGAGAGGAAGCGATTTTCAGCGTTCTACCGTAGCCGACGTCCAAGTGGACGTTGGGATTGGTCTTCCCGCCCCAGTCGATGATCGTACCGAACAGATGCTTTTCTACGGGCACCCATGACACTTCGGTCCGATCTCGGAAATCCGAATCAGTATCGACCTCTATGCTGAATCTGCCGCGCATGTCGGTGAGTCGGTAGCGCCTCGATGGATGTTTGCGAGCGGCAGCCTGCCAGCGCTCCACGACCGCAGCACGCTTCGGATCGATCACTCCCAGCGCGGCAGGGTCGACCAAGCGGGCGATGTCAGTCCATAAGCTCCCGGCGGCTCGCAGACCGGTCGCCACGATCGTCAGCGAACCCGATTCGATGGAAACGATTACCTGGCTGAGATCGACATCCCTCTGGGAGCCGCGCAAGAACTCTTCCACATCCGTCTCGAACTGACCAAGCAACGCCAACGGCACGTACTGAGGTCCGATCTCCCTATCCTGGATGCGATCGTTCAGCGCGAAACTAAGGGTGTCGGCGGTTTCCATGCCGAAGATTCTAACTCCACGAGCGACGCAGATGATGAGACGTGCAAAGCCGGCTCGAGCGGGCCGCGCACTGTCACCCAGCGTGAATGGGCTAACGCGGCGCTTGAGAACGGCCGCTTGTGGCGCCCCAAGCGCCACATATATGGGATGGGATTCACTTCGTTGCTTCTCAGGTCACGGCCAACCCGATCGCCACACGCGGATGCGCGTGCGCGACCGCCGCGATCAACCGGTGCAGCGCGTCGAGTCCGTCGAACAGCGCGGCCGGGCCGGGCTGCAGGATGATCGGCGACTTGATCTCGTGGACCTGGCCGTTGGCGACCGCCGGGATCGCGGCCCAGCCCGGGCGCGCCGCGACCTGGGCCGGCCGGAAGCGCTTGCCGCACCACGAGCCGACGATCAGGTCCGGCGCGCGCGCGACGACCTCGCCCGGATCGGCGAGGATCCGCGCGCGTGCCAGCGGTTCCATCGCGCGCTCGGGGAACACGTCTTCGCCGCCGGCGATGCGGATCAGCTCGGCGACCCAGCGGATGCCGGTGATCGGCGGATCGTCCCACTCCTCGAAGTAGACGCGCGGCCTATACGGCAGACGCTCGCCGGCCCGACGCACGGCGGCCAGATGCGCCTCGGCGCGCAGCGCCAGCGCCTCGGCGGCGGACGTCGCGCCGACCAGCCCGCCGAGCCGGCGGATGTAGTCGACGATGCCCTCGACGCTGCGGTGATTGCTGATCCAGACCTCGACGCCGGCGCGGATCAGCGCTTGGGCGATGTCGGCCTGGATGTCCGAGAAGCCGATCGCCAGATCGGGCTCGAGTGCGAGGATCGCGTCGATCTTCGCGCTGGTGAACGCCGACACCTTCGGCTTCTCGCGCCGCGCGGCCGGCGGCCGCACCGTGAAGCCGGAGATGCCGACGATGCGGTCCTGCTCGCCGATCGCGTAGAGGACTTCGGTCGGCTCCTCGGTCAGGCAGACGATGCGCCGCGGACCGGCCATCACGGATACAGATTGCGCCGCGACCAGTGTCCGTCCTCGCCGCGTTCGTACAGATCGCGATCGTGCAGGCGGTACTCGGCGCCGAACCAGAATTCGATGCGGTCGGGTACCAGCACGTAGCCGCCCCAGTGCGGCGGGCGCGGCACGTCGGCACCGGCGTAGCGGCGCTCGACCTCGGCATAGCGCGTCTCGAACGTCGCGCGGTCGGGCAAGGTCTGCGACTGCCGCGAGGCCCAGGCGCCGAGCTGGCTGCCGCGCGGACGGCTCGCGAAATACGCGTCCGAATCGGCCTCGGGCAGGCGCTGCACGCGGCCTTCGACGCGCACCTGCACCTGCTCGCGCAGCCGCTTCCAATGGAAGCACAGCGCCGCCTGCGGATGCGCCGCCAGCTGCTGCGCCTTGGCGCTCTCGTAGTTCGTGAAGAAGCGGAAGCCCGCCGTGTCGACCGCCTTGAGCAGCACGATCCGCGCCGAAAGGCGGCCGTCGCCGTCGCAGGTGGCCAGCGTCATCGCGGTCGGTTCCGGCTCGCCGGCCTGTTCGGCCTGTGCGAGCAGTCCAGCGAAGCCGGCGATCGCCTGCTGATAGAGTGGATCGTCGTCGTAGGAGAGTGTGGGCGCGGTCATGGCGGCAGATGCTAACACCTGGGATGCGGGCTTCGTCGCGGCTCTGCTGGACCGCCTGCCGACGTCGCGGCGCGGTACCGCCGTGGTCGGCCTGAGCGGCCTGCAGGGCAGCGGCAAGAGCACGCTGGCCGCGCAGCTCGCAGCCGCGGCGCGGGCGCGCGGCGCGGAGGCGCAGGTGCTGTCGCTGGACGATGTCTACCTCGGTCGGCGCGACCGCAACCGTCTCGCCCGCGAGGTCCATCCGCTGCTGCGCACGCGCGGCGTGCCGGGCACGCACGACGTCGCATTGCTGCTCGCGACGATCGAGGCGCTGCGGCACGCGAGCGCGGCTCGACCGGCGCGGCTGCCGCGCTTCGACAAGGGCACCGACACGCGGCTGCCCCCGTCGCGCTGGCGGCGGGTGACGCGCCGCCCGGCGCTGATCGTGATCGAGGGCTGGTGTCTCGGCGTGCCGCCCGAATCGGACGCCGCGCTGGCCGTACCGGTCAATGCGCTGGAGCGCCGCGAGGATCGCGACGGGCGCTGGCGCCGCTACGTCAATGCGCAGCTCGCCGGCGAATACGCACGCTTGAACGCGCGGCTCGACTGCCTGGTGATGCTGCAGGCGCCGGAGTGGTCGGTCGTCACGCGCTGGCGCTCCGAGCAGGAGCAGGCGCTGCATCGGCGCGCCGCGCCGCGGGCGATGGACGCATCGGCGCTGCGGCGCTTCCTGATGCACTACGAGCGGATCAGCCGCCATGCGCTGGCGGTGCTGCCGGCGCGCGCCGACGCGGTCGTTCCGCTCGACCGCAAGCGCCGACCCGGCGCGCTGCGCCTGCGCCGCTGAAGGCCGAGCTCAGCCGCCGCGCTGCAGCGCGCGCTGGATCGTGTGGATGAAACGCGACAGCTCGATCGGCTTGGTCAGGAACGCGCTCGCGCCGGCCTTCAAGGCGGCGTCGTGCGCTTCGCGCGAGGCGTTGGCCGATACCGTCACGATCGCGCCGCGATAGCCCTGCGCGCGCAGCCGGAACACCAGCGCATTGCCGGACGAGCCGGACAGGTGCACGTCGACCAGCAGCAGATCCGGCCGCTCGCGCGCGGCGGCGGCCTCGCCGTCAGCCGCATTCGGATGGACCTCGACCTTGAAGCCGAGATCGAGCAGCAGCGACTCGAACAGATGCGCGACGTCCGGATCGTCGTCGACGACGATCGCGCTGCGCGCACGCGTCCACAGCTCGGTGCGGTCCGGCGCCTCGGCGACGAGATCGGCGCCGCCGGTCCTGACCTGCTGCGGCAGCTCGACACGGAAGCGGCTGCCCTGGCCGGGCACCGAGTCGAGCGTGATCCGGCCGCCCATCTGCTGGACCAGCCGGCGCACGATCGAAAGACCGAGTCCGGCGCCCTTGCGGCCGCCGGGCCCGCCGCGGTTGAACGGCTCGAAGATCCGTTCGCGATATTCCGGCGGGATGCCCGGACCGGTGTCGGCGACCTCGATCGTGAGCTGTCCGTCGGCGAACGCGAGGCCGACGCCGATGCGTCCGGCCACGGTGTAGCGCGCCGCGTTCGACAGCAGGTTGACGAGAATCTGGCGCACGCGCAGCTCGTCGTAGACCGGCCGGTCCTCCTCGCGGACGCGGATGTCGAAGACCAGCTCCAGCCGCTTGTCGTCGGCCAGCGGCCGGATCATCGCCTCGACGTCGCGCGCCAGCGCGAGCAGGTCGATCTCCTCCGGATGCAGCAGGGCGGTGCCGCTGTCGCCGCGCCCGTACTCGAGCAGATTCTCGGCCAGCGTGAACAGGTACGTGGCATTGCGCTGGATCGCGCGCAGCGCCTGCACGGCGTTGGGATCGCGGCCGATCACGCGCTCGAGCAGGTGCAGATAGCCGAACACCGAGGTCAGTGGCGTGCGGAACTCGTGGCTCAGCGTCGAGATCAGCGCCGACTTCAGCGCATTGGCCTCCTCGAGCTCGCTGCGTTCGCTCTCGAGGTCCGACCGGATCCGCTTGAGCAGGCCGATCGCCTTGCTCTTCTCCTGGCCGGCCAGGGTCTCCTCGTTGGCGATCTGCTGCTGCGCCTGCTGGCGCGCGTGCTCGTCGTCGGCGTCGAGCAGCAGGATGTGGAAACCGTCGCGGTCCGGCAGCCGGTGCAGATGCGTACTGCGCCCGCTCGGCAGCAGGATGAACGGCAGCTCGCAGGGCCGGTCCTCGTCCATGCCGATGAACAGGTCGCGCAGCAGGTCGGCGGCGGCGGAGCGATCGGCCTCGATGCCGAATGCGTCCGGCTCGCCGCTGCAGCCGAGAAAGCGCCCGTCGGCCGCGTAGCTGAAGACGGTCGGATGCAGGCGCGCCAGCACCGTGTGCTGCAGATGGGCCAGCACCGGCGAAGGCAGCGCGGTCATGCCGGCAGTTCCGCGGTCAGCGTCGCGAACGCGCGCGCGACGCCGTCGCCGCTGAGCGCGCTGGTCTCGAACACCGGCAGGCTGTTGCGCAGCTCGGCGACGGTCAGCGGTTCGATCTCCCAGTGCTCGATCAGGTCCAGCTTGTTGAGCATCAGCACGGCGGCCGCGTCCGGCACCACCGCGCGCGCCTGCATCAGCAGGTCCAGCGCGGTGCGCAGCGTCGCCGCGCGGGTGCCGTCGGCGACCAGCAGGAGGCCGCTGGCGCCGCGCAGATAGCTCGCCGCCAGCGCGTCCACGCCGTTGCGGCCGGCCATGTCCCAGACCACCAGCTTGCAGTCGGTGCCGTCCGGCCGCGCGACCTGGCAGGTGTCGACCTTGACGCCGACCGTGGTCAGGTACTTCTCGGAGAACGTCCCGTGCACGTAGCGCGCGACCAGGCTGGTCTTGCCGACGCCGAAGTCGCCGAGCATGCAGATCTTGCGGGCAGTGGCACGAATCATGGGCGCAACGATAGCTCCATATGGACGTACGCACTGCGCTCCAGTGGGCGATCCAGAAAAGCCGGATCGGTATCGCCGGCGACCCGGATCAGGGCGGCCGGCACGCCGCGTTCGATCAGCGCCGAGCGCAGCCAGGCGCCGCGACCCTCGCGCAGTCCCGCGTTGGTGCGGTCGGCGCCGGTCGCATCGTTGCAGCCGACCGCGACCAGCGTCACCTCGATACCGGCCGCGGCGGCGCGCTGCTCGATGCCGGCCAGGCGTCCGGCCAGCTCGTCGACGAACGCCTCCGAGGCCGGTGCGGTCGCGACGCCGCGCTCGAATACGCCCTTGATCTCGGGCAACTGACGTGCCAATCGGTCGAGTTCGGCACGCGCGATCTCGGCCGGACTCGCCGCGGCCTCGACGGCCAGACGCACGTCGCGCACCCCGGCGATCATCGGCGCACGCAGGCGCGCCGTCTCCAGCCAGTCCGCCGCGGCGACGCCGTCCAGCGCGAGCACGCCGCCGCTGACGGTCAGCCGCACCGAGTCGGGCGGCGCGAGCAGACGCCGCGCACGGCGCAGCACGATCGCATCGTCGGTCGACAGATAGCCCTGCACTTCCAGCTGCGGCTCGCCGCCGGCCGCGCGCGTCGCCGCGAGCAGCGGCTCGATCGGCGCGGCATCCGGGTCGAGCAGGCCGTGCACGAGGACCTTGGGCCGCCGCGTATCGTCCAGCGTGGTCAGCACGAAGCCCGGATGCGCACCCAGCCGGGTCCGCAGCGCATCCATCCGCGTCTCCCAGCTGCGGTCACGCAGCACGTGCCAGGCCAGCGCCGCGACCGCGGCCAGGATCACCAGCAGCAGCGGCCACCAGGCGGTCCGGCGGCGCGGCTCGGCGGTCGCCGCATCGCGCGTCAGCGCGGCGAGGTCGAGCGCGTCGGCACTGACCGAGGCGACCAGTTCGTCGGATGCGCCGTCGGCGTCCATCGCCGCATGGATGCGCTCGAGCCGTTCCTGCAGCCGCGCGTACAGCGCCGAGCCCGGCACGCCGCGGATGAAGCAGGCCAGATTCGCGCGCGGCCCCTGGATCAGCCAGAGCACGTGTTCGCCGACGCGCGCCGATTCGAGCGTGTCGCCGCCGTCGCGGCCGACCGAGTCGCTGACGAAGTCGGCGATCGCGGTCAGCATGCCGGCGATCGCGTCGGCGTCGAGCGCCGGCAGCTCCGGCGCCGAGGCGCGATGCAGGACCAGGCCCGATGCGCGCTCGATCAGGAACAGGTGGTCGACGTGCCAGGCCAGCGTGTGCTTGAGCACGACCTCGGCGTACGGCACGCCGCTGCGCCAGGCCTCCACGCGCCAGGCCAGGCCGCGCAGCGTGAAGCTGCTCTCCAGCGCCTGGTTGATGTCGGCGACCAGGCCGCGCATCGCTTCGCCGACGGCCTTGCGGATCGTCGGACCGATGATCGGGAACAGCGCGTCGATGATCAGATGACGGTTGCCGCGGACCGCATTGCCGAGCGCGGAGGCGACCGGCGCGGCCATCGCGCGCGCGAAGCGCTCGCGCTGCGCGCCGGACTGGACCGCCTCGAGCGCCTGCGGCAGGCGCTCGGCGAGGCCGTGCTGGCGCGATTCGGCGACGTCGAGGCGTTGGGCGGCGGCCGCCAGCGCACGCCGATCCTCCTCGAGGAGGATCTGCCGCAGCCGATCCAGATCGTTCACGGCGGTGGCGCGCGTGGCTTACTTGGCGCCCGGCAGGTCGAAATGGCCCTTGAGCCGCAGCGCGACCTCGGTCATCAGCGCGGCGAGGTCCTCGCGGCCGACCTTCTCGGCGCGCAGGTCGCCGCTGCTGCGCGCGAGCGAGGCGTCGAGCTCGCCGGCCCGCCGCGCCAGCGCGGCCTCCAGCTCGGTCAGCGCGGCGCGCAGCCGCTCGTCGGTCGCGGCGAGCTCGTGCTGGAGCGCATCGATGCCGGCGTTGATCTCGCTGCGCGCGGTGCGCGCGGCCTGCTGAATGCGCGATTCGAGGTCGTCCACGGCGCTGGTGCGGTCCTGCACTTCCTTGCGCAGTTGCTGGGCGAGCTTCTCGAACTGCTCGTCGAGACGCCGCTCCAGACGCTTGAGCTGCTCGTTCTGCGCCTCCTGCAGGCGCGCCATGTCGGTGGCGAGCCGCTGGTCGAGCTCGACGAAGCGGCGCTCGTAGTCGCGCATCTGTCCGCCGAACAGGATGTCGCGGATCTGGTCGACGTTGCGGTCGGCTTCGGCTGGATTCTTGATGTCGGACATGACGCGATTCCCTGACTGGCCGGTGGTCGCCGTGGATTCCGTGCCGGGCCGTGCGGCCGCGGTGGCTGCGTCCGGCTGGACGACGCTGCGGACGGCGTCCCGCCCGCGTGCACGCTTTCGCGCTGATCTGGCCATGCGTTGCACCTGTCCTTCGGACCCGGCGCGCGCGGGACCGGCCGCCCGCGCACGGCCGCCATCCTAGCGCGTCGGCGGCCGCTCGGGCCACCTCGTGCCGTGACGGCCGTCGCGGCCCGGCGCGCCGGATGCCCCGTCAGAGGATGTAGCGCGACAGGTCCTGGTCCTCGACGAGGCCGGCGAGGTGCCGATCGACGTAGTCGGCATCGATCACGTAGCGCTGTCCGCTCTTGTCGGCCGCCTCGAACGAGATGTCGTCGAGCAGCCGTTCGAGCACCGTATGCAGGCGCCGCGCGCCGATGTTCTCGGTGCGCTCGTTGACCGCGAACGCGGTCTCGGCCAGGCGCGCGATGCCGCTGTCGGCGAACTCGACGCTGACGCCCTCGGTCGCCAGCAGCGCCGAGTACTGCTTGGTCAGCGCGTGGTGCGGCTCGCCGAGGATGCGCTTGAAATCCTCTGCGGTCAGCGCCGAGAGCTCGACGCGGATCGGAAAGCGGCCCTGCAGCTCCGGGATCAGGTCCGACGGCTTGGCCAGCGAGAACGCGCCCGAGGCGATGAACAGGATGTGGTCGGTTCGCACGATGCCGTACTTGGTCGACACCGCCGAGCCTTCGACCAGCGGCAGCAGATCGCGCTGCACGCCCTCGCGCGAGACGCCGGCGCCGCTCCATTCGCCGCGCTGGGCGACCTTGTCGATCTCGTCGATGAACACGATGCCGTTCTGCTCGCAGTTGGCGATCGCCTGCGCCTTGATCTCCTCGTCGTTGACGAGCTTGCCGGCCTCCTCCTCGACCAGCAGCGGCAGCGCGGCGCGAACCGTCAGCTTGCGCTTCTGGCTGCGCTGGCCGGCCAGCGACGAGAACATGCCGCGCAGCTGGCTGGTCATCTCCTCCATGCCGGGCGGCGCCACGATCTCGACGCCGACGTTGAGCGCGAAGTCGACCTCGATCTCGCGGTCGTCGAGCGCGCCCTCGCGCAGCTGCTTGCGCAGCTTCTGGCGCGTGTCGGCGTCGCGCGCGTCGACCTGCGCCGGCTCGTTCGCGAAGCCCACGCCCTGGCGCCGCGGCAGCAGCGCATCGAGCACGCGATCCTCGGCGCGATCCTCGGCCTGCGAGCGCACGCGCGCCTTGGCCTGCTCGCGCGCCATCTTGAACGCCGCATCGGCCAGGTCGCGCACGATCTGCTCGACGTCCTTGCCGACGTAGCCGACCTCGGTGAACTTGGTCGCCTCGACCTTGATGAACGGCGCATTGGCCAGGCTCGCCAGGCGCCGCGCGATCTCGGTCTTGCCGACGCCGGTGGGGCCGATCATCAGGATGTTCTTCGGCGTGACCTCGTCGCGCAGCGGCGCATCGAGCTGCATGCGCCGCCAGCGGTTGCGCAGTGCGATCGCGACGGCGCGCTTGGCCGCCTGCTGACCGATGATGTAGCGGTCCAGTTCGTTGACGATTTCGCGGGGGGTCAGTTCGGACATGAGCTCGGCACGGTGAGCGAAGGGAGAGGACGGTCGGCGACCGGCGCGCGCGGCGCGATCACAGTTCCTCGACCGTCACGTTGTGATTGGTGTAGATGCAGATGTCGCCGGCGATCTTCAACGCCTGCTCGACGACGGCGCGCGCATCCAGGTCGGTACTTTCGAGCAGCGCGCGCGCAGCAGCCTGCGCGTACGGACCGCCCGACCCGATCGCGATCAGGCCGTGCTCGGGTTCGACCACGTCGCCGTTGCCCGACAGCAGCAGCGACACGTCCTTGTCGGCGACCGCCAGCATCGCCTCGAGACGGCCCAGGCGGCGGTCGGTGCGCCAGTCCTTGGTCAGCTCGACCGCGGCGCGCGTCAGGTTGCCGCCGAAACGCTCGAGCTTCTGCTCGAACAGCTCGAACAGCGTGAAGGCGTCGGCGGTGGCGCCGGCGAAGCCGGCCAGTACGTCGCCCTTGCCGAGCCGGCGGATCTTGCGGGCGTTGGCCTTCATGACGGTGTGGCCGAGCGTGACTTGGCCGTCGCCGCCGATGACGACGCGTCCGTTGCGGCGCACCGAGACGATAGTGGTGGCGTGGAAGGATTCCATCTGCGATCCGGGGACGAAGGGGAACGGCGGAGGTGGGGGCCGCGGCGCGCTTTCCAAGTCGCGCCGGCACGGCGCCCGCACGCGGCGGCGGCTCGGCCGGTTCAGCCGCAGCGGCCTATCGTGCAGTCCCGTTCCCGTTCGATCTGCGGAGACCCTTATGCCTCTTCGACTCGTGACGCTCGCGGTCTGCCTCGCGGCCGGCCTGCTGACCGGCTGCAATGCGCCCCCGCCGGGGGCTCCATCGGCTCCGTCGGCACCGCCGGCCACCATACCGGCCGCACCGGCTGCCGCGGCCACGCCGGCCGCCGCAACCGACGCCTGGATCGGCCAGTGGACCGGGCCCGAGGGCACGTTCCTGCGGATCGAGCGCGCCGCCGGCGCCGGCCGCTACGCGATCACGATCCGCGACCTCGACGAGGCACGCCGCTACGAAGGCCAGGCCGACGGCTCGCTGATCCGCTTCGACCGCGACGGCAGCCAGGCAACGATCCGCGCCGGCGACGGCGACGCCACCGGCATGAAGTGGCTCGCAGGCAAGCGCGACTGCCTGTTGATCACGATCGGCGAGGGCTACTGCCGCGACTGACGGGCGATCCGCATCGAGATGCCCCTCGCTCCGCCGTCGCTGTAGCTCTTTGGCTCCTGCTGCTGGCTCCTGCTGCTGGCTCTTGCCGCTAGCCCTTGCTGTTGGCTGTTGGCTGTTGGCTGTTGGCTGTTGGCTGTTGGCTGTTGGCTGTTGGCTGTTGGCTGTTGGCTGTTGGCTGTTGGCTGTTGGCTGTTGGAGCGCCTAAAGCGAGCCGAGCATCGCAGGTCGGCCAGGCCAAAGAGCTGCCCCGTGTCTGAGCGCCAGCGAGTTGGGGCAGCGTGCCTGGGCGACCGAGAAGCGCAGGGCACCGATGCGGCGCAGCCGCATCGGCTCGCGTCAGCGCGGACGGTTTTGGTGACTTTTGACACGACAAAAGTCACCCGCGCGCGCAGCGGGCGGAAGCTCTTGATCTTGTCTTCGCTATTGCTTTGATGCCGTGGCTTCTAGATTTGTCCACTGAGGCAAAAAAGACGACAGTACAACCGTCAACCGCCCCCGCGCCGACGCGCCCGCGGATGCGCCGCATCGTAGACCTTGGCCAGATGCTGGAAGTCCAGGTGCGTATAGATCTGCGTCGTGCCGATGTCGGCGTGGCCGAGCAGCTCCTGCACCGCGCGCAGGTCGCCGGAGGATTCGAGCAGATGGCTCGCGCACGAATGCCGCAGCAGATGCGGGTAGACACGCTTCCAGATGCCCTGCTCCTTGGCGCGGCGGCGCACGCGTGCGCGCGCCGCATCGGTCGACAGCGGCCGGCCGCCGCGACCGCGGAAGATCGTCGCCTCGTGCGCCGGCGTCTCCTGCGCATGCAGCGAGCGCAAGGCTTCCAGTGCATGACGGCCGACCGGCACGATCCGCGTCTTGGAGCCCTTGCCGAGCACGGTCAGCTGCGCCTCGGCGAAATCGAGGTCGCGCCAGCGCACCGAGACCAGCTCGGCGACACGCAGGCCGCTCGAATACAGCAGCTCGAGCAGGGCGCGGTCGTGCACGGCCTCGGGCGAATCGGGCGGCACGGTCACCAGCGCGGTCATCTCGTCGGCGTCGAGCACCTGCGGCAGCTTGCGGCGGAACTTGGGCAGTCGCACGCCGACCGCCGGATTGATCGCGGTCTCGCCCTCGCGCGCGAGGTAGCGGAAGAAACTGCGGCAGGCCGACACCACGATGCGCAGGCTGCCCGGCGAGCGGCCGCGCCGGTGCTCGGCCGCGACCAGGCCGCGGATCAGCGCGGTGTCGCAGTCGGCCCAGCGGCCGCGGCCGTCCGCCTCCATGCGCGCCTGCAGCCGAGCCAGCTCGTCGCGGTAGTTGTCGATCGTGCCGGCCGCGTAGCGGCGCTCGACGCGCAGATAGTCGAGAAAGCCCTCGACGCGTCGGGTCAGCGGCGCGCTCATCTCAGGGCGTCTTCGGGAACCGCGCCAGCGACACGGCGACCGCCTCGGCGATCAGCTTCAGGAAGATCGTGCCCATGCCGGGATGGAAGCGGTTCGGATCGGCCGAGCCGATCGCGAGCAGGCCGGCATCGCCGATCGGCAGCAGCGCCGCCGAGGCGATCTGCGCGGCCTGTTCGCCGAACAGCACGTCGAGCTTGTCCTGCTGCAGCCGGCCGCACAGCGGCTCGGCGCGCTTGAAGAACTCGGCGAACGCCGGCATCGCGGCGGCACCGCCGGGCTCGGTGATCAGCCACTCGACCGACGGCAGGTCACGGCCGGGGCGGAACAGCACCAGGCGCACGTGCTCGGAATGGAAGTCCTCGGTCAGGCTGGCCGCGACGTGGCTGACGGTCTCGGCCGGCGTCGTCGCGCGCATCAGCGACAGCGTCAGCATGTGCACGCGCACGGTCAGCTGCTCGTTGTCGTGCGCGATCTCGATCAGCTCGTGCAGACGCCGGTTCAGATCGCGGTTCTTCTCGCGCAGCACCTCGAGCTGGTAGCTCGCCAGCGAGGCCGCGTCACCGTGCTCGCGCGGCAGCCGCAGCGCCAGCGCGATGTCCGGAAACTCGGCCAGGAATTCCGGATGGCGGCGCAGATAGCTGGCGACCTCCATCGCGGCCAGACCATCCTTGACGCTGAGCTCAGACATGGCGTGTTCCTCGTCGTTTGCGGCAGGTTACCCGAAGCGCGCGGCCGCGACGCAACCACGTCGCGCCTGCAGGGCTCGTCAGGCGCGCATCGCGGCACTCAGAGCGCCAGCTCGCCGTCGAACACGAACGCGGCCGGTCCGGTCATCCACAGCGTCGCGCCGGGACCGGACCACTCGATGTCCAGGTCGCCGCCCGGCAGCGAGACGCGCACCGCATCGCCGACGCGGCCGCGCCGGCGCAGTACGGCGACCGCCGCACAGGCGCCCGAACCGCAGGCCAGCGTCTCGCCGGCGCCGCGCTCCCAGACGCGCAGCGCGATCGCGTCGCGGCCGCGTACCTCGGCGAAGCCGACGTTGCAGCCGTGCGGAAACGCCGCGTCGCGCTGCAGGTGCGGACCGATCGTCGCGACCGCCGCGGCCGCGGCGTCGGCCACCTCGATCACCGCATGCGGATTGCCGATCGACACCGCGCCGAACGTGACGCGCGTACCGTCGAGGTCCAGCGCATACAGATCGGACTCGGCCGCGACCGCCAGCGGAATCGCCGCCGGCGCGAAGCGCGGCTCGCCCATGTCGACGCGGATGCGGCCGTCGCCGAGGCGTTCGACCGCAACCGGTCCGGCCGGCCCCTGTAGCCGCAGCGGACCGGCCGGCAGCGCGCCGGCGCGGTGCAGCCAGGCGGCCACGCAGCGCACGCCGTTGCCGCACTGCAGGGCCGGGCTGCCGTCGCCGTTCCAGATGCCGTACGCGAACGCGCAGCCGGCCTCGCGCGCCGGCTCGATCGTCAGCAGCTGGTCGAAGCCGACGCCGCGATGGCGATCGCCGAGCCTGGCGATGGCGGCCGCATCGAGCGGCAGCGGCGCGGCGCGGCAGTCGACGACGACGAAATCGTTGCCGATGCCGTGCATCTTCGTGAACGGCATCGAGCGCGGCGCGGCGCGCGCGGCCGCACCCGGCGCCGCGGCCGGCGCGCTCACGGGGTCGCCGCGGCCGGCGTCTGACCGGGACGGACCAGATCGCCCTTGTTGCCGCAGCCGGCGAGGCCGGACAGCGCGATCGCCATCGACAACACGACGAGCAGGCGCGACTTGCGCATGGAACGGACCTTGCGAGCGGGAGGACGTGCGCCAGTATAGCGGCGGCGCAGTCGCGCCGGCGGTGCGGCCGGCGCTGCCAAACGCGCCGGCACTGGGTATGCTGCGCCGATGTCGCTGATGCCGCTGATCGTCGCCTTGTTCGTGCTGGCCGCCGGAGCTCTCGTCGCGGGCCTCGGCCAGGCCGTCGCGGCGCGCCGACGCTGGCGCCAGCGCCGGCGCGTCGGCGCGTGTATGCGCGGCTTCTGGAGCGTGGTGTTCGCCGGCCTCGGCGCCGTCGTCGGCATAGCCGGCCTGGCGCTGCTCGGCTACCACCGCCTGACCGAGGAGGCGGTCGTCGCGCACGTGGTCACGCATGCGCTCGACACGCAGCGCTACAGCGTGCGCCTGGAGCTGCCGGACGGCAGCGCGCGCACGACCGAGCTTTCCGGCGACCAGTGGCAGCTCGACGCACGCGTGATCAAGTGGCGCGGCACCGCGGTCATGCTCGGCGCGACGCCGCTGTATCGCCTGGATCGTCTCAGCGGGCGCTATCGCGACGCCGCGCAGGCGCGCACGCAGCCGCCGTCGCTGGTCGACCTCGGCGGCGCCGGCCCGCTCGATCTGTGGGGCCTCGCGCAGCGCCACCCGGCATGGCTGCCGTGGCTCGACGCCGATTTCGGCAGTGCGGCCTACCTGCCGATGGTCGACGGCGGCCGCTTCCTGGTCACGCTGGCGCCGGCCGGCGGTCTGATCGCGCGACCCGCCGACGAGACCACGCGCATGCGAATCGGACAGGCCGGCTGGTGATGCGCCGCGCCGCTCAGGCCGGCGCGCGCGACAGCGCCTTCTCGTAGCGCCAGCCGTCCTCGCCGTCTTCGTAGTAGGCCGGCAGCGCGACCAGCCGCCGGTAGCCGTTGCGCTCGTAGAGCCGCTGCGCGGCCAGGTTGCCGGCACGCACCTCCAGGCGCAGACGGCGGCAGCCGCTGCGCAGGGCGGCCTGCTCGGCCGCTTCGAGCAGCTGTTCGCCGACGCGGCGTCCGCGCGCGTCCTCGGCCACCGCCATCGAGTACAGGCGCGCCAGATCGCTGCCCTTGCGCAGGAACATGACGCAGGCGCCGACCAGGCGCCGCTCGTGCAGTGCGACCAGCACGCGCGCGCTGTCGCTCTCCAGATGCCAGCGCCACTGGCGCGGGCTGATCCGATCGCTGGCGAAGCTGGCGTTCTCCAGATCGATCAGAGCCGGCAGATCGCCGTCGACGGCACGGCGGACACGCAAGGACACGAGGGGCATCGGCGGGACGGCTGCGAAGACGGCGCGCAGACTAGGCGCAGCGTCGTGCCGACGCAACCGGTTCGTGAGCTCCGCCGCCTGCCGACTGAACGAGGCGCCGATGCACGGCTCCCGCATGCCGCCGGCTTGTGTCAGACTTCGCCGCCGCTCCGAAACCCTTCGTCTTCTCCCCTGTCCGCGCAGCCGCCCGAGCGACCGGCCACAAGGCCCTTCCACGCATGAGCCGGCTCCTGATCGTCGTCGAAAAAGCCTCCGACTGGGGCTCGTACTACCCGTCCGACAACGTCGTCTCCGCGCAGGACTATCTCAAGCAGCCGCTCAGCGACGAGGACGAGCGCACCCAGGTCATCAACCTGTGCCGCAGCTACAAGTATCTGGGCACCGGCTACTACGTCTCGCTGCTGGCCGAGGCGCGCGGTCACAAGGTGATCCCGTCGGTGCGCACGATCAACGATCTGCGCCGGCGCTCGCTGTACGGCCTGGACATCGAGGACCTCAACGCCAAGCTCGGCAAATTCCTGCCGGCCGGCGGCCGCGACACGACCGACTTCGGGATCCTGGTCTATTTCGGCGAGACCTCGTATCCCGCGCTGGAGGACCTCGCGCGCCAGCTGTTCGAGACGTTCCCGTGCCCGATCCTGCGCATCGAGTTCGAACGCGAGCGGGTCTGGCAGATCGGCGCGATCAAGCCGACCGGCCTGCACACGCTGTCCGACGAGCAGGAGGACGCGTTCGCGCAGTCGCTCGACAAGTTCTCGCGCAAGCTCTGGCGCAAGCCGCGCGCGCGGCGCAAGTTCCGCTTCGACCTGGCGATGCTGGTCGATCCGGCCGAGGCGATGCCGCCGTCGAACAAGCGCGCGCTCAAGCATTTCGTCGAGGCCGGCAGCGAGCTCGGCATCGAGGTCGACACGATCGGCCGCAACGACTATCAGCGTCTGGCCGAGTACGACGGCCTGTTCATCCGCGAGACCACCGCGCTCGACAACCACACCTACCGCTTCGCGAACAAGGCGGAGAAGGAGGACATGGTCGTCATCGACGATCCGGGCTCGATCCTCAAGTGCACCAACAAGATCTACCTGCACGACCTGATGCTCTCGCGCAAGCTGCCGATCCCGCGCACCGAGATCCTCTACCGCGACGAGTCCAAGCGCCTGGACGAGCTGGCCACGCGCATGGAGTTTCCGCTGGTGCTGAAGATTCCGGACGGCTCGTTCTCGCGCGGCATCGTCAAGGTCGAGACGCCCGGCGGCCTGCGCGAGGCGGCCGAGTCGCTGTTCCAGCACACCGCGCTGGTGCTCGCGCAGGAGTTCATGTTCACCGAGTTCGACTGGCGCATCGGCGTGCTCAACCGCGAGCCGCTGTACGCCTGCAAGTACTTCATGTCGCGCGGCCACTGGCAGATCTACAACCACGCCGCCAAGGGCACCGCCAAGTCCGGCGGCTTCCAGACCCTGCCGATCCGCGAGGCGCCGGCCGACGTCGTCAAGCTCGCGCTCAAGGCCACCGCGCCGATCGGCGATGGACTCTACGGCGTGGACATCAAGAAGGCCGGCGACCGGCTCGCGCTGATCGAAGTCAACGACAACCCGTCGATCGACGCCGGCGTCGAGGACGCCTATCTCGGCGACGATCTGTACCGGCGCATCATGAGCGAGTTCCTGCGCCGCATGGAGCGCAAGCGCCTGGGCGTGCACGGCTGACGACACTTCCGCACGTACCGGCCTCGTTCAACGCCGCCAATCCCGGGCGCTGTTCCAGAGCGCGCGCTTCACCGCACGGGCGCTCAGCGGCGCTGAGACGGCGCACTACGCAACGTCCCCGGCGGCGTGGTGCAACGAATCGAACAGCGCCGTTGACTCGTTGCGGCCGCCTCAGCGACTGACGGGACCGTCTGCACGAGACCGGCTTGCATCGCGGTCTTCGATCGAACCGTTCGAGGGCGCATCGATCGATGCAGCTTCGCTCCGCCTCGACCGAGCATGCCCCGATCGGAACACCGCAGGATCGGGACATCCCTCGATCCGAACAACTCCGATCGGGCCGGTCCGGCACGCACGGTGACGCGACGGAGTTCAGTGCGTTCACCGGCGGGCCGCGCCGGCGAATCCGTCGAGAGGGCAGCCAGTGCGCGGCCGGTCGATCCGATGACGGGCCGTCTCGCGAGCGCCTGCTAGACTTCGCGTTTTGCGTGCGCATGAAGCGCCAGGCCGCCCGATGTCCGACGTGATCGCCGCACCGGCCCGCAGCACCGTTCCGCTGATCGTACTGGCCCTCGCCGGCGCCGCGCTCGGCATCGGCGTCACCGGCTGGAACCTGCTCTGGGGCGGCGGCCCGTTCCTCTGGCACGTCGCCCAGCCGTCGAGCTGGCACGGCGCGCTCGAGGCCCTCGCGGTCGGCGCGCTGATCGCAGCCGGCCTGGCGATCAACCGCGGCGCCGCGCTCGCACTGCTGGTCGGCCTGCCGGTGCTGCTCTATCTGCGCCGCCATGCGACCGACGTGCCGCTGCTGCTCGATCTGATCGTGTTCGAGATCGTGATCGGACTCGGCATGGCGCTGCGCCGCGCGGCGGGACTGCCGCGCCCGACGCGCTCGATCGACTACCTGCAAGCACTGATCGCCGGTCTGGCGCTGTGGAGCGTGTGTGCGTGGACCGCCTCGGCGCTCGGGTTCGGATCGATCAAGGCACTGCGCTGGCTGACCCTGCTGCTGGCGATTCCGGCCGCATTCGGCGGCCATCGGCCGCTGTGCCTGCACGTCTGGCGGCGCATCCGCGAGCAGTCGCGCGGCACGCGCATCGCCTATGCGGCGCTGGCGACCTGGCTGCTGGTGCTGTTCGTGCGCGGCCGCTATGCGATCGGCTTCGATTCACTGTGGTACGGCCTGCGCGGCGAGTTCGTGCTGGCGCCGGGCGATACGGTGTTCGAGCCGCTCGGCCTGGTCTCGCCGGTCTACTACTTCCCGAAGCTCTACGAGATGCTGCTGCTGCCGCTGAGCGCGCTCGGCTCCAACAGCGCGCTCGGCGGCCTGACCGTACTGCTGCTGGTGCCTCTGCTGATGACCTGCCGGCTGCTGATGCAGGCGGTCGCGGTGCCCGTGGCCACGCATGCCGGTCTGCTCGGCCTGATCGCGACGTTGCCGGCGCTGGCCAATCTCGCGCCCGACCCCAAGCCCGACGTGCCGGCGACGCTGTTCGTGCTGCTCGCCGCGCTGTTCGGACTGGCCTGGCTGCGCTCGCGGCAGTGGACCGCGCTGGCGTGGATGGCCGGCGCCACCGCGCTGGCCTGCTCGATCAAGATGGCCGCGATCCCGTATGCAGGCGTCATGGTGCTGACGACGCTGATCGCCGGCCTGCGCGGCGCGGCAGCGCCGGCCGATGCGGCGCCGGCAACCGCGGCCGAGCGGCGCCTGGCCGTCGTTGCGCTGGTACTGGCCCTGGTCACGGCGCTGTTCGTGCTCGCGCGGACCTTCGTGCTGGCCGGCCTGCCGACGATCGGACCGGATCCGCTGTTCAAGCTCTGGCTCGCGCTCGGGTTCGAGCTGCGCGAGCCGGCCGGCACGCTGGCCTGGACCCAGGTCCAGAACTGGCGCGAGGTGCCGGAGTTGATCGTCGACTGGCTGCTGCGCCCGCAGCGCATGCCGCACGTCATCGTGTCCTGGACCGGCCATGCCTGGCTCTGGATGGGCCTGCTCGCGCTGGCGGCCGCCGCGCTCGGCCTGCGTCGCACACCGGCCCCAGGTCCGAAACCGTGGCCGCTGCTGGGCCTGGTCGCGATCGGCCTCGTGCTCGCGCTCGGCAACCGCTATCTGGTGCGCGGCGGCGACGGCAACTACTTTCTCTACGCGCTGCTGCCGGCCACGATCCTCACCGGCGGCGCCGCATTCGGACGGCTGGCGTCCGCTCCGCGCGCGTTCGCGGTCGCGCTGGCCTGCCTGCCGGCCTTCGCGACGTTCCAGGCCGGCTACAGCTTCGTCAGCGCGGCGTGGACACCCGGCACGCGCGCGTTCGATCTCGAGTTCGGCCAGTCCTGGCGCGATCTGCGCAGGGCGCGCAACCGCGAGCTGGAGTGGGCCGGCCTGACCGGCATCGCGGCCTACCTGCGCGAGGCCGACGGCAGACCGCGCGTGATCGGCGCGGTCGAGAGCCAGGCGATGAACTGGCTGCCGGCCCGCTTCGAGGACGTGGCGACGATCAGCTTCTCGCATCCGGACTACGTCGCGACCGACGCCGGCCTGCGCCGTTTCGTCGACCGCCAGCGCATCGACTATCTGATCGCGCCGCTGCCGGACGCCGGCCGCAAGCCGCCGTGGACGTCGGACGCGTTCGTGGCGTTGTTCGAGGAAGCCCGGCGCACGCCCGGCGTGCGCCGCTTCGTCGACCGCCGCTACGAGCTGCTCGACCTGTCGGCGCTTACGGCCGCCGACCGCGCGCGCCTGCTGCGCAGCGCTCCGCCCTGAGCCGATACGGCACGCGTGCGCAGCCGGCGTGCGCCCGGACGCCGGCGGGCCGCGGCGCGGCGCACGTGCGCGCGCAGCGCGGACGGCCACTGCCGCCGCGTCAGCCAGGCGAGATTGAGCAGCGGCGCCAGCACCAGCCAGAACGGCAGCGACCAGCCGAACAGCGGACCGGGGCGCGCGGCCGGCACCAGCATCACGACGAGCAGGCCGGCCAGCGCCCACAGCAGCAGACCGCGGCGGCGGCCGATGTCCGAACCGGCCGGCGTGGCCGGCATCCGAGGCAGCACGATGCGAGCCGATGCGCGGCGCCGCGGCGAAGTGGAGCGCGGCCGCGACGCGGCGACGGGGATCGAGCGGGCCGGCGCGGCGGCCGGCGGCAGCGACAACGGTGCGAGCAACATGATGTGAGCCCTCCAGCGTGGGCGACCAGCCTGCCCCGGCCGCGTCTCAGCGCCTGAGAAATGTCACGAACGTTCAGGATTCTGTCCGTAAGCCAACCGACCCCCATGCAATAATCGCGGCCCGACGCGCGCGGCGGCCCCGAAAACACCGGCCCGGGCAGATGCATCCACGCTGCGGACCCCAGGGACGGGCGCCCGATCGTCGACCGTGCAGACGGCCGGCGGTCGCGAGGGAGGCAGGCTGCGGCCGTGCCGCTCGATCGGACCGGCGGCCGGACACGCCCGTGCCGACGCCCTTTGTAGTCGAGCGCCCGCGCCGCCCCGAGCACCGGTGGCGTCAGGAGCCGGAGCCACCGCTGGAGCCCGCGTGCCGTCCCATCCGTTTCTGCAATACGCCGTCGTCCTGCTGCTGGTCGCGGTGATCGCCGTGCCGCTGGCGCGGCGCTGGCGGCTCGGCGCGGTCGTCGGCTATCTGGCCGCCGGCGTGCTGATCGGCCCCGACGGCCTGGGTCTGCTCGGCGAGAACGACACGATCGCCGAGATCTCCGAGCTCGGCATCGTGCTGATGCTGTTCGTGATCGGCCTGGAGCTCTCGCCGCAGCGGCTGTGGGTGATGCGCCGGCAGGTGTTCGGCATGGGCAGCCTGCAGCTGCTGCTGACCGCGCTGGCGCTCGGCGCCATCGCGGTCGCGTTCGGTCTGCGCTGGAAGCCGGCGCTGATCGTCGGTCTCGGCCTGGCGCTGTCGTCGACCGCGATCGCGCTGCAGGTCCTGGCCGAGCGCAAGGAGCTCAACAGCGAGCACGGCCGCCTCGGCTTCTCGATCCTGCTGCTCCAGGACGTCGCCGCGATCCCGATCCTGGCGCTGATCCCGGTGCTGGCGGCCAGGAAGATCGCGCCGAGCAGCGGCCTGATCGACGACGTCGTCGACGTCGTGCGCATCGTGCTGGTGATCGGGGCCGTCGTCGTCGGCGGCCGCTATCTGCTGCGGCCGCTGTTCCGCGCGACCGCGGCCACGCGGATTCCCGAGGTGTTCACGGCCAGCGCGCTGCTGGTCGTGATGGGCACGGCCTGGATCATGGACGCGGCCGGCATGTCGATGTCGCTCGGCGCGTTCCTGGCCGGCGTGCTGCTGGCCGATTCGGAATACCGCCACGAGATCGAAGCGCAGATCGACCCGTTCAAGGGCCTGCTGCTCGGCCTGTTCTTCATCAGCGTCGGCATGTCGGCGGACGTCCAGGTCGTGACCGGCCAGCCGGTGACCGTATTCGCGCTGCTGGCGATCCTGATCGTCGTCAAGGCGGTGCTGCTGTTCGGCCTCGCGCGCTGGCCGGGGGGCCTCGGTAATACGCAGGCCGCCGCGCTCGCCGCGGTGCTGTGCCAGGGCGGCGAGTTCGCATTCGTGGTCTTCACGCTGGAGGCCGCCAACGGCCTGATCACGCCGGCGCAGCGCGACCTGCTGATCGTCGTGGTCACGCTGTCGATGGCGCTGACGCCGCTGCTGGTCTCGGCGCGCGCGCGCTGGATCGACGGTGACGACGCGCCGCGGCAGCCGGCGTTCGAGCCGCTCGAGGTCGCGCAGCCGCGCGTCGTGATCGCCGGCTTCGGCCGCGTCGGCCAGATCGTCGCGCGCGTGCTGCGCGCCAACCAGATCCCGTTCACGGCGATCGAGCACTCGATCGAGCAGGTCGAGTTCTCGCGCCGGTTCGGATCGCCGATCTTCTACGGCGACCCGACCCGCGCCGACCTGCTGCGCGCGGTGCAGATCGACAAGGCCGAGGTCTTCGTCGTCGCGACCGACGACCCGGAGGCCAACATCCGCACCGCGCGCCTGGTCAAGCGCATGTATCCGCACGTGCGCGTGTTCGCGCGCGCGCGCAATCGCCAGCACGTGTTCCGCCTGATGGACCTCGGCGTCGAGGTGGTGCGCGAGACCTTCCATTCCAGCCTGGTGCTGTCGCGCGACGTGCTCGCCTCGCTCGGCATGCCCGACGAGCAGGCCGAGCGGCGCATCGCGCTGTTCCGCGAGCACGACGAGAACCTGCTGCGCGCCCAGCACCTGGTCTACGACGACGAAGCGGCCGTGATGCAGACCGCACGCGAAGCCCGCGACGACCTCGAGCGTCTGTTCGAGGCCGACAGCAGCAAGGAGACTTCATGAAGGAAATCCGCGGATTCGCGGTCGGCGAACAGGCCCTGACCTCGTTCGACCGTCAGTTCTCGATGCGCTGCCGCGTGCAGCGCCCGGATCGCTACCGGCTGCTCGACGCGCTGCCTGCCGACGCGCCGCGCATCGCGCGCGGCTCCGGCGTGTCGTACGTGGCCGCCAGCTTCGGCGTCGACGCGGTCACGCAGGACATGGCCGCGTTCGACCGCCTGCTCGCGTTCGACGGCGACCGCGGCCTGCTGCGCGTCGAGGCCGGCGCGCGTATCGGCGACGTCGAGCGCTTCGCGCTCGCGCACGGCTGGTACCTGCCGGTCGCGCCCGGCCATCCGGCTGCGACGATCGGCGGCTGCATCGCCGCCGACGTGCACGGCAAGAACCCGGCGCGCGACGGCACGTTCCGCGCCCAGGTCGCGGCGCTCGAGCTCTGGCGCGACGGCGGCGGCGTGACCGTGTCGCCCGACCACGGCGGCGATCTGTTCGCCGACACCTGCGCCGGCTTCGGCCTGACCGGCACGATCGTCTCGGCGACGCTGCGCCTGGCGCGCGCGCCGGCGACCCTGGTCGTGCGGCGCATCCCGGTCGAGTCGCTCGCCGAGGCCGCCCAGGTGCTGCGCGACGCGCTCAACGTGCCGCTGCTGTACGGCTGGCACGACGGAAGGCCCGGCGCGTTCGGCCGCGGCGTGATCCGGATCGGCCTGGACACCGGCGACGCCGCCGCGCTGCCGCCGAGCCGGCTGCCCGATCTGCCGATCGCGATCGCGCCGTCGCGGATCCCGACCTGGAACCGCCTCGGCATCGCGCTCGCCAACGGCATGATCCGCCGCCGCTGGTGCCGTCCCGGCCAGAGCGCGGTCACGCTGGCCGACACGCTGTTTCCGCTCAACGCGGCCAGGCCCTATTTCGCCGGCTTCGGCCGCGCCGGCTTCGTCGAGGCGCAGTGGCTGGTGCCGCATACGCGCTTCGTCGCGTTCGCGGCCGGCCTCGAAGAGACCGTGGCGCGGATGCGCCCGCGGATCAGCCTGATCTCGAGCAAGCTGTTCGCCGGCGAGCCCGACGGCCTCGCGTTCGACGGCCACGGCATCGCGCTCGCCCTGCATCTGCCGGCGCCGGCCGACGGCGCGCAGCGCGCGTTCCTCGACGCGCTGACCGAGCTCGCGCTCGCCCACGGCGGCCGGCCGAACCTGATCAAGGATTCCACGCTCGACGCCGCGACCGTGCGCCGCGCCCTGCCCGGCTTCGAAACCGTGCGCGACCGGCTGCGGCGTTGGGACCCCGACGGCCACGTGCGCTCGGAACTGACGCGGAGGATCGGCCTGTGAGTACCGATACCCCGATCGCGACCGCCGCCGCGGACACCGCCGTCGTCGTCGGCGCATCGAGCGGCCTCGGCCGCGCGCTCGCGACCGAGCTCGCACGGCGCGGCCATGCCGTGCTGCTGGTCGCCTCCGACCGGCGCGATGTCGACGCGCTGGCGGCCGATCTGCAACTGCGCCACGGCGTACCGGCGCGCGGCCTCGCGCTCGATCTGGCGCGCAGTGCCGATCCCGGCGGCGCGATCGGCACCGCGCTCGACGGACTGCCGCCGCTCGGCGCCGTGCTGATTCCGGCCGGCTGGTCGCGCCACGACGACGACGGCACGCTCGATACCGCCGCGATCGGCCAGCTGCTCGCGATCAACCTGCATGCGCCGCTGGCGATCACCCATGCCTTGCTGCCGGCGCTGCTCGAGCGCCGCGGCACGCTGGTGCTGTTCGGCAGCGTCGCCGCCGAGCGCGGCCGCGGCCGCAACATCGTCTACGCCGCCGCCAAGCGCGGCCTGGTCTCGTTCGCGCAGAGCCTGCGCCATCGCCACGCCGACGGCTCGCTGCGCGTGCAGCTGTATCAGCTCGGTTTCATGCGCAGCAATCTCACGCACGGACTGCGCCTGCCGCTGCCGACGGCCGAGCCGGACGAGGTCGCCCGCGACGTCGTCGCCGGTCTCGCGCGCCGCAACGGCACCTACTATCGGCCGGGCTGGTGGGCGCTGGTCGCGACGATCGTGCGCAGCCTGCCGTGGTTCGTGTTCCGGCGCATGAAGGATTGAGGCACCGCCGCGCGACGGCGCCCGGAACCGTGCCGGCCCGGGGCCGGCACTGCATCACCCGAACAGCTTGTTCGCGATCTCGGCGATGTGACGGCCCTGGAAGCGCGCACCGTCCAGTTCGATCGGGCTCGGCTGACGCGCGCCGTCGCCGCCGGTGATCGTGCTCGCGCCATACGGCGAGCCGCCGGCAATCTCGGCCAGCGTCATTTGGGGCTGGTAGCTGTACGGCAGGCCGACCGTGATCAGGCCGAAGTGCATCAGATTGGTCAGGATCGAGAACAGCGTGACTTCCTGGCCGCCGTGCTGGGTCGCCGTCGACGTGAACGCACCGCCGACCTTGCCGTTGAGCGCGCCGCGCGCCCACAGCCCGCCGGCCTGATCGAGGAAGTTCGCCATCTGCGAGGCCATGCGGCCGAAGCGCGTGCCGACGCCGACGATGATCGCGTCGTACTCGGCCAGGTCCTCGATCTTCGCGACCGGCGCGCGCTGGTCGAGCTTGTAGTGCGAGGCGCGGGCGACGTCCTCGGGCACCAGTTCCGGCACGCGCTTGATGTCGACCGTCGCGCCGGTCTCGCGCGCACCGGCTGCGACCGCCTCGGCCATCTGCTCGATGTGACCGTAGGCCGAGTAGTACAGCACCAGAACCTTGCTCATGACGGATCTCCGTAGCGGGGAAGTGGCAGGCCTGCGCTGACGCGCGGGCGGCGACGTCGTGCAGCCTAGGCGCGCCGGCGCGTCGCGCCTAGGCGGAGCCGCGCATAAGACTGTTCACGCAGCGAAAACACTCGCATGCATTCCTGCGCATTGGCGCTGCGTCACGTCATGCGATTCCGGTCAGGGGCTGCGTCTACAATCGCCGCACCTCCCGACCGAGCCGCCGATGGACGATCTCCCGCACCGCCTGTCGATGACGATCCTGATGACGCCGGACATGGCCAACTTCACCGGCAACGTCCACGGCGGCACGATCCTCAAGTACCTCGACCAGGTCGCCTACGCCTGCGCGAGCCGCTATGCGGGCCGCTACGTCGTCACGCTCTCGGTCGACCAGGTGATCTTCCGCCAGCCGATCCACGTCGGCGAGCTCGTGACGTTCTACGCCGCGGTCAACTTCACCGGCCGCACCTCGATGGAGATCGGCATCAAGGTCGTCGCCGAGGACATCCGCAAGCAGCTGGTCCGCCACGCCAACAGCTGCTACTTCACGATGGTCGCGGTCGACGATGCCGGCGTACCGGTCGAGGTGCCGCCGCTGACCCCGCGCGACGCCGAGGAGCGCCAGCGCTTCGAAGCCGCGCAGCTGCGCCGCGAGCTACGCCAGGAGATGGAGCGGCGCAGCCAGGCAATTAGGATGCGACAGCAGGAAACCTGAGGTCAGCGGCGCGATGCGCCGGTTCCCGGCTCACTCGCGACCCCTTTTCGGCTGGGCGCTGTTCATCGCTCGGTCGCGCTTACCGACGCTGGCCACGCTCTGGAGACGTCGCGACGACTCGCGACGTCCGTGGGGCGATACGACGCTCACGTGTCCCGGTCGCCACACGCCGCCGTCGACGGGCGGTAAGCTCGACTCCGGGCATTCGCCCGACACCAGGGGGTTCCATGACGACGCGGAGTACGACGCTGTCCCATCGGCTGTGCGGCATTCTCGCAGCTGCTTTCATGCTCGCCACCGTTCCATCGCAGGCTCAGGTCGCGCAGTGGGCCAATGCCTGCAACGTCACCGATGCCGAGACGCGCAAGGCGATCGAGGCCGTCGCAGCAATCGTCCATCCCGACCAGCTCGAGGACAACCTCGACGGCACTTTCCGAATTGACACCGATGCGCTGCTGACGCTGTTCGGCACACCGCTGACACTGGATTCGCTGTTCCGTGGGCAGACCACTTACGCGCCCGAGGGAGCCTACCGCACCGGCTTTCTGGTAGCTCCGGACATCGTCGTAACCGCACCACACAAAGCATCGTCATTCGTCGGCTTCAAAGTGGTGTTCGGCATCCACGATGCCACGACCAGCTGCCTGGGCTTCAATCCCGACAGCATCCCGGGATCGAGTATCTTCGAGGTTGAGAGCGATTCGCGCCCTGTTCCCGGCGTCGACTTTGCACTCCTCAAACTCGACGACGCACCATCGCGAGACTTCATTCGTTTGCGCCGCAGCAGCCGACCGAATGCGGGAGAAGCCGCGACCGTCATCGGACATCCCGGCCGGCTGCAGACCTATTTGGATCTAACGGGCGAGATCGATTACGTGACGAGTCAGTCAGCGTTCTTCGAACGCCTGCACTTTACCGAGTACAGTTCGGGCTCGCCCGTATTTAACCAGACGCGACACTTCGTCGAGTCGATCGTCGTCGGTGGCACGAGCTGTGCCAAAGCCAACTGCGTGCCGCATCCTACCGATCCGCTTCTCACTTGCATCGAGCGAAAGCTCGAGTCCAATTGTCCGACCAGCTCCTTCCTGGTCAACGGACCCACGGCGACCATGATCGCCGCCCATGTTCCGCCACGCGAGCTGCTGGTCTCGCCGCTCGACACACTCAAGCAGGCCAACCGGACCGGACCGATCACCGAGCCGGTGACGACCTACACGCTTACCGCACCGAAGCATGCCGGCGCAGCTCCCTCCATCGACTATCTGATCGTTCCGTCCGCCGCCGCTCCGGTCGGGGAGCCCGATCTGGTGTTCGCGCTCGGCACACCGCTATCGGGAACGCTGAACGCAGGCGACACACTGTCGTTCGACGTCACCACGACGAAACCCAGCAGCCCGGTCAGCTGCGAAACGCACGAGCGCGAGTTCCTCGTCGTCGACCAGACGCATGGCTTTACCGATCGTGTCCGCCAGCGCATCGAGATCGGCTACACCGGATTCATCGTCAACGGAAGTGACAAGGAGCCGTTGCGCCTGGAGGGTATCGAAACACCCTATCGCGACGAAAAGCTGCTGAGAATTCACAACCCGTACCTCACGGCGATTGCGATCCACGTCGAGGCCAGCGATACCTGGCTGACGCTGGACAGCGAAGGCCCTACCGGATCGAGCCCCGCCTACCTCAATATCATCGTCAATCCCGGCCAGACCCGGGATATCCCGGTGGGTCTGTCTTCCGCAGCGGAGCTGCTGACGGCCGACGGCGCCACCACTCACAGCGCAAGCATCTCGCTGACCGCCCTGAGCACCGCGTGTACGCTCATTCCCACCGGATCGATCGGCGTGCGCTTCACGCCAGGTACGCTCACCGTCGTTCAGGCGATCAATGCGCAGGCGGCCGACGCCGTAGGCGCGACGCCGGGTGCACCGCTGACGTCCAGCATGACGATCGAGGAGGATTTCTGCATCGATTCGGTCCAGATCAGCTATGGCATGCAGGCCGCCGACCTCACCGCCGAAGCCGCTCGCGACTGGGCGGCGGAGACGATGTGGCGCGCGGCCAGCCCCGGCTCGCTATCGACGATTCCGCTTTGGGATCGCGACATCACGTTGATCGGTAGCGACCACTTGCCCTATGGACAGTGCCTGTCCGGTGCCGGCGGCACCGAAGATTGTCATGTCCTGGTCGTCGGCGAGCCTGAGCTGACGCCGCCCGACTCGTGCCCAAGCCCGGAGGGCTGCCAGAATCTGAGCGAACTCATCGGAGAACCCGGCCGCGGCATCTGGAGTACATTCATTCGCGATCACGTGCCCGGCGGCGTGACGCCGCCGCCTGTCGTGCTGGAGTGGCGGCTGAAGTTCATCGGCCACCCCGGTTGCGCGGTGCCCTGAGCAGGGCCTGTCATCGTCCCGTGGAGCCTGGCGGCTCCGCGGGACGATGTAACTCTCAATCCCGCCGCAGCGATTCCATCGGATCGAGGTTCGACGCGCGGCGCGCCGGCAGGTAGCTCGCGAGCAGGCCGACCAGGGCCATCGTCAGCGGCATCGCGACGAAGGTCGCCGCGTCGATCGGCTGCACGCCGAACAGCAGATTGCCGAGCGCGCGCGTGAAGACGAACGCGGCGGCCAGGCCGATCACGAGGCCGACGCCGACGACGCGCACGCCCTCGCCGACCACGAGGCGGCGCACCTGACCGGCGCGCGCACCGAGCGCCATGCGCACGCCGATCTCGCGCGTGCGCTCGGCGACCAGGTACGACAGCACGCCGTACAGACCGACCGCGCCGAGGATCAGCGCGAGCAGCGAGGTCAGGCCGAGCGTCAGCAGCGTGAAGGTCAGCTGCACCATCGATCGCTCGACCAGGCCGGCCAGCGTGTAGACGCGATACATCGGCGCCTCCGGCGCGACCTCGCGCACCAGGGCGCGCACGTCGGCGGCGATCTCGTCGGCGCGCGTCGTGCGCACGACGAAGGCCGGCGACGACACCGCGCGGCCGCCGGTCTCGCTGGCGTCGACCATCGGGAAGTAGATCACCGGCTCGGGCTTGGAGCGGAAGCCCTGCTGCAGCACGTCCTCGACGACGCCGACGACGGTCTCCCAGTGCGTCTGGTTCTGCCGCTGGATGCGCTGGCCGATCGGATCGCGGCCCGGCCACAGCTGGTCCGCGGCGCTGCGGCTGACGACGACGTTGCCGCGCGCGCGGCCGTGATCGTCCTCGACGAAGCCGCGGCCGGCGATCAGCGCGATGCCCATCGCCTTGAAATAGTCGCCGGCGGCATAGGTGTAGTGCACGCGCGAGCGCGCATCGGCATCGGCGCCCGGCACCTCGGTGCGCACGTGCATGCTGCCGGTCGACTCGTCGAGCGGCATGTTCTCGACCAGACCGGCCGCCTGCACGCCCGGCAGCGCCGCGAGGCGGTCGATGAAGGCGAGGTTGAAGCGCGCGAACGACGGCGCATCCTTGAGCTCGGCGCGTTCGGGCGCGATCTGGAACGTGAAGATGTCGCGCGTGTCGTAGCCGGGATCGACCTGATGCAGCGCGTAGGCGCTGCGCAGCAGCAGACCCGAACCGATCAGCAGCACCAGCGCCAGCGCGGTCTGGCCGACCACCAGCGCGTTGCGCACGCCGTGATGGCGACGCGTCAGGCCGCGGCCGCCTTCGCGCAGGCGCGACAGGTCCGGCGAGGCTGCGCGCAGCGCCGGCAGGCCGCCGCAGATCAGCGCGACGACGACCGCCAGGCCCGCGGTGAACAGCACCGTCGATAGATGAATGCCGACTTCCTCCAGTCGCGGGATGCCCGGCGGTGCGGCGCGCAGCAGCATCGGCATCACGGCGGCCGCGAGCACGACCGCAATCAGCGCGGCCATGCCGGCGACGAGCACCGACTCGGCCAGTTGCAGGCGCAGCAGCTCGCGCCGGCCGGCGCCGAGCGCACGGCGCAGCGCGAGCTCGCGATGGCGGCCCTCGGTGCGCACCAGAAACAGGTTGGCGACGTTCGCGCAGGCGATCAGCAGCACGATCGCCGCGGCGCCGAGCAGCACCCACAGCGGACGTTCGATCGAGCCGAGCATCTGATCGGCGAGCGGCCGTACGACCGCGCGGTGCAGCTCGACCGTGCGCGCGTAACCCGGCGCCGACGAGCCGAAGCGTTCCGGTGCGCGGCGCGCCAGCGCGGTCAGCTCGTCGGCCAGCGCCTCGGTGGTCACGCCGGGCTTCATGCGGCCGATCAGCGGATAGTCGAAATCGCCGACGCGCTCGATGTCCGATGCCGTCAGCGTGCTCGAGACCCACAGCGCGGTATCGGCATCCGGGTAGCGGAACCCGGCGCCCATCACGCCGATGATCGTGCGGTATTCACCGGACGCCCAGACCGAGCGGCCGAGCACCGCCGGATCGCGGTTGAACCAGTCGGCCCAGAGCCGGTCGCTGATGACGACGGCGCGGCTTTCGTCGGCGTCGACCGGCAGGCGGCCGAGCGCCGGCTGCGCGCCGAGCGTCGAGAACAGCGAGTTGGTCGGCCAGGACATGCGCACGCGTTCGACGCGATCGCCGACGCGCAGCGTCGAGGTGAACGAGCTCGACGTCGACACGTCCTCGAGCAGCTGCGACTGCTCGCGGTACTGCACGAAGAACTCCGGCGCCGCGTCGAACTCCGCCGGAAGGTCCGAGCCCGGTGCCGACGAGGCGATGTAGACCAGCCGTTCCGGATGCGTGTACGGCAGGCGGTCGATCAGGACCGTCTTGACCACGCTGAACAGACCCGCCGTTGCGCCGATCGCCACGGCCAGCATGCCGACCGCGATCGCCGTGAAGCCCGGGGTGCGCGCCAGCGAACGCCGCGCCTGATGCAGGTCCTGCAGCCAGCCTACCGATGCCATAGCGCGTGTCCTCGAGAGCTGCGGCGCGTGGACGCCGCGGATAACCGGTACAGGGGCAGTGCCGGCGAACCGGCCGGCGCTGCGGATACCGGTAGGCAGCAAGCGCTGTGCCAGCGCACTTGACCTATGAGAATCAATCACTTGAAACGCCGCGAACGCGGCACTGTCCACCGGCGCACAGCGCATCGTCCGCGCGCGAACAGCCCGGCGTCCGCTGCGATCGTCTATCCCGATCCGGTGCGATGCTTGCCCGATCCGACGACGCGCCGGCGAGATTCGCGGTCCGGCACGATGCCGCTGCTAGCATCGTGCGGTCACGACGACCCTGCCTGCGGCCTCCCGACCATGACCGGTACCGCTTCCCTCGCCTACGCCGACGCGGCGCCGCTGGCCGCGATCCTCGCGCGCCTCAACACCAGCGACGGCCTGTACACGACGGCCATCGCGGGCCTGAAACTGTTCCGCTGCTCGACGGCGACCGAGCCGACGCATTGCCTGTACGAGCCGAGCCTGGCGGTGATCGCGCAAGGCGCCAAGCGCGTCGAGCTCGCCGACGAGGTCTACGAATACCGTGCCGGCCAGGCGCTGCTGACCTCGCTCGATCTGCCGGTGATCTCGCACATCAGCCAGGCCAGCGTCGAGCGTCCGTACTTGGGCCTCGCGCTGACGCTGGACAGCCGCACGATCATGCAGCTCGCGGTCGAGGCCGATCTGCCGCCGGTGCGCGAGGCCGCGCCGCGCGGCCTGCGCGTCGGCGGCGTGTCCGATGCGCTGATGGACGCGCTGGTGCGCCTGGTCCGCCTGCTCGACGAGCCGGCCGCGGTGCCGCTGCTGGCACCGCTGATCCAGAAGGAGATCCTGCTGCGCCTGCTGATCGGACCCGACGGCGCGCGCCTGCGCCAGCTCGCCGCGACCGGCTCGCGCGGGCACCAGGTCGCGCGCGCGGTCGCCTGGCTCAAGCAGAACTTCGCGCAGACGCTGCGCATCGACGAGCTGGCCTCGCGCCTGCACATGAGTCCGTCGAGCTTCCGCCTGCACTTCCGCGCGGTCACCGGCATGGCGCCGCTGCAGTACCAGAAGCAGCTGCGCCTGCAGGAGGCGCGCTGGCTGATGCTGAACTCGCATCTGGACGCCGCCACCGCGGCGATGCGCGTCGGCTACGAGAGCCCCTCGCAGTTCAGCCGCGAGTACAGCCGCGTGTTCGGCGCGCCGCCGGCACGCGACATCGCGCAGTTGCGCAAGAAGACCTTCGCGGCCGACGCCGTCGCCGAGACCGCAACGCACGCGGCCTGAGCACCGCTGCGGAGCCGGCTAATCCGCGCGAGCGCCGATCTCCCAGCACGCCGCCGGAAAATGCACGCGATCGCCGCGAACGTAGGGCGCGAAACCCGCCCGGACCGCCGCGGCGACGCGCCTGCGCGTCTCCTCGTCCAGGTCCGCCCAGATGCCGCCGAGCGGCCCGATCCGCGTGAAGTAGGTAGGCAGGTCCGCCAGCGGCAGCACGCACTCGACGTCGAGCGGCGTGACCGCGATCGCGGTCCAGCCGGCCGCCCCCATCAGCACGCGCGTCCGCGCCGCATCGGCCAGCCCGAAAGGCCCCGGCGCGTCGGCAAGGCGCGGCGGCAGCGGCGGCAGCAGCGCGGCGGCGGAACGCTCGACCACGGTCATGAATGGATTCTCCGCCGGGCCGCGCCAGACGATCGCGTGCAGGCTCGCGCCCACCGCCGCCGCGCGACGCAGGTTCGCGAACGCGGCGGCCGGATCGTCGAAGAACATCACACCGAAGCGCGAGACGATGCGATCGAACATGGACGGCGCGAACGCGTGCCGCTGCGCATCGGCGCAGACGAACGTCGCCGCGATGCCTTCACATGCCGCCCGCGCCTCGGCCGCCGCGATCATCGGCGCGGAGATGTCGACCCCGGTCACCTGTCCGTCCGCAGCGAGCCGCTGTGCGATCGCCAATGCGACCGCACCGGTGCCGCAGCCGACGTCGAGCACACGCAGCGGCGCGCCGGCCGGCACCGCCTCGATCAGGCGCTCGGCGATCGGCCGGAACAGCGCATCGAGCAGCGCCTGCGTGTCGACCCAGGCCTGCCCGCTGCGGCCGTTCCAGAGCGCGGCCTGGGAAGGATCCGCGGCCGGTACCGCGGCGGAGTTGGAGGTCATGGCAGTTCTCGTCGGCTTGCGTCGCAACGCGGGATGACGCAGCTTGCCACCTGAAGTCGACTTCAGGTCAAGCCCATGGGCGAACTCGACATCGCGCAGGTCGCGCGACACACCGGCCTGCCGGCCGCCACGCTGCGCTACTACGAGCGGCGCGGCCTGATCGCCGCGATCGGCCGGCACGGACTGAAGCGGGTCTTCGACGCCAGCGTCCTGGAGCGCCTGGCGCTGATCGCGCTCGGCCGTACGGCCGGCTTCTCGCTCGAGGAGATCGCCGCGATGGTCGGCCCGCACGGTGCGCCGCGCATCGATCGGCGCAGGCTGGCCGAGAAGGCCGACACGCTCGACCGCACGATCCACCGGCTCGAGAAGCTGCGCGACGGCCTGCGCCACGCGGCAGCCTGCCGCGCACCGAGTCATCTGGAATGTCCGACGTTTCGGCGCCTCATGCGGGCAAGCTCGCGTGTCGGCAGCGCAAAGCCGCGACGGACCTAGATCGAGCCAGCGCGTTCACTCCTCAGCGAACAGCACCGGCCGGAAACGACGCCTGCCCGAAGCATTCGATCAGCAGTTCGGTCAGCACGCGCACCTTCCGGGTGGGGTATTGGCCGGGCGGACGGATCACGTAGATGCCGGCCGGCGGCGGCGGGTACCGGGTCATGACCGGCACCAGCGCACCGGAGGCCAGGTGCTCGTCGGTGAGACCGTCGGGCAGCCAGCCGATGCCGAGCCCTGCGATGGCGGCCGCGAGCAGCGCCGTGCCGTTGCCGGCCTTGAAGCGACCGCGCGGATGCACCGTGACGATCGCATCGCCGTCCATGAACTGCCAGCGCTCGGTGCCCTGCATCAAGGCCTCGTGCGCCGCGAGCTCCGCCGGCGTCTCTGGCGCGCCATGCGTGGCGACATAGGCCGGACTCGCGACGAGCTTGCCGTACAGCGGACCCACGCAGCGCGCGATCAGGTTGGAATCCTGCAGATAGCCGACGCGGATCGCGCAGTCGAAGCCTTCGCCGATCAGATCGACGAAGCGGTCGCTATAGACGGTGTGGACGTGCAGCTGCGGATGGCGCCGCGCCATGTCCGCGAGCACCGAAGCGAAGTGCGTCGGGCCGAAGGTCAGCGGCGCGGCCACGCGCAGGCGGCCGCGCAGCTCGCCGGCCGGCAGGATCGTTTCCCGGGCCGAGTCGATCTCGGCGCAGGCCCGGGCCGCGTGATCGCGGAACGTCAGCCCGGCCTCGGTCAATGCCGCGCCGCGCGTGGTCCGCGCCAGCAGCAGCACGCCGAGTTCGGCCTCGAGCCGGCCGAGCCGACGGCTGACGATCGACTTCGACACGCCGAGCCGCCGCGCAGCCGGCGACACGCCGCCCGCATCGGCCACTTCGACGAATGTCCGCAGATCTTCGATGTCCACTCGGTGTTCCCGTTTCCGCGCCTAGCCTGACACAGCGCGGCCCGATCCGGCGTTGCGGATTCTGCGACACAGCATGACGCGGAGCGGCGCTACCGCCCCCTCCGGTGCGATGACAAGGTTCGTCGACGAGGAGGCGGTCGACGCCTGCCTCCCATCCATCAATCCGTCAACGATCCAAGGATGCCCATGAGCTTTCGCAACGGCCTTAATTCTCTGCTCCGCCCCGAAGACTCCGTTCTCGTTCTGATCGACCACCAGCCGTATCAGCTCGCGAACCTCAACAGCCACGACCCGCACATGGTCGTCAACAATTCCGCAGGCCTGGCGAAGGCCGCCAAGGCTTTCGGCGTCACGACGATCCTGACCAGCGTAATCGCCGAGCGCGGGGGCCTGATCTTCCCGCAGATCACCGACGTGTTCCCGGATCAGGAAGTGATCGACCGCACGCTGATCAACACCTGGCAGGACCCCAAGGTGGTCGACGCGGTCAAGGCGACCGGCCGCAAGCAGCTGATCATCGCCGGCCTGTGGACCGAGGTCTGCGTCGCGATGCCGGTGATCCAGGCGCTTGGCGAAGGCTGGGACGTCACGGTCGTCACCGATGCCTGCGGCGGCGTGTCGACCGAGTCTCACCAAGTCGCCATCCAGCGCATGATCGGCGCCGGCGCCAACGTCATGACCTGGCTGGCCGTGGCCGCCGAATGGCAGCGCGACTGGGCACGCACCGAGCACGCGGCCGAGCTGACCGAGGTTCTCAAGCAGCACCTGGCCGGCAGCGGCATTGCGTATCTGTGGGAGCAGCAGTTGCTCAATACGCCGGTGCCGCGCCCGGCGGGGTGACCCGGTTGAGGCAGGCGGGATCTCCAGATGCTGTCGAGTACAACACGCGGCATCCCCGATCTCGTCCTTCACACCTCTACTTGAGGCCGCCTGTCGTCGCTTGATGCTCGCCGCCGGACGCGGGGCGACGTCAACGGCCACACCAGCCCTTCCATCAAGACTCGAACTTCAAAAGTAAATCTGACCCCGTTCTCCTGGTTGACGTGTTCCCGGATCAGGAAGTGATCGACCGCACGCTGATCAACACCTGGCAGGACCCCAAGGTGGTCGACGTCGTCAAGGCGACGGGCCGCAAGCAGCTGATCATCGCCGGCCTGTGGACCGAGGTCTGCGTCGCGATGCCGGTGATCCAGGCGCTCGGCGAGGGCTCGGACGTCACGGTCGTCACTGACGCCTGCGGCGGCGTGTCGACCGAGTCTCACGAAGTGGCCATCCAGCGCATGATCGGCGCCGGCGCCAACGTCATGACCTGGCTGGCCGTGGCCGCCGAATGGCAGCGCGACTGGGCCCGCACCGAGCACGCAGCCGAGCTGACCGAGGTCCTCAAGCAGCACTTGGCCGGCAGCGGTATTGCTTATCTGTGGGAGCAGCAGTTGCTGCATACGCCGGTGCCGCACGCGGCGGGGTGCCCCGGTTGAGGCAGACGGGATCTCGAGATGCTGTCGAGTACAACGCTAACTCTGGGATTTCGTCCCCTCATGCTTGAGGTGGGGCGTGGACGCCTGCCACCGCCCGCCCCCTCGGAAAGTCAACCTGACCCCGTTTTCCGGAACAGGCGTTTGGCTGGGCCAAGACGATCGGCGATCTACGCAAGCTGCCGGTAGTGGGACTGTCGAACGTACGGGCCAGGGCGACATCGAACTTTGCGGCATACAACCTTTGCGGCATACAACCTGATCCGGATCGGCGGAATCGGGGGGGGTGGTGGCATCCGCCGCCGACCTGAGAGTCCGGCGATAGCCGACGACTGCCCCGGGCAATTGATTGATGCCGGCTATGACGAAAGGAATGGATCAGCGAAACTCAACAGCCTGCTAGCGATATTGATTTGACCGCATCCAGCAGCACGCTAGCTATCTCCCAAATCTTCGGCTGGCCCTTGCGAACCTCCTTCTGGTTCCGCAGCCTCGGCCTGGAACTCATCACTCGGCTTGAGGGGATCGGCACTAACCAAGTAAAAGCCAGCTCTGCCAACGTCGTTTCGACGAGTGAACTGAACTGCATTGAATCTGAGCGCCGTGTCTGGTGCGATCTTTTCATTCTCCAGAATGGTGATCTGGCCGGGCCCTTGCCAATCCGCCAGCCATGCATAGAACTTCTGAGCGACCGTGACAGGATCGACACCGATTGGACCCTCCCTATCCGCATATGCTTTAAGAGGGGAGTCGATCACGAGAGCGCCTAAATGGGGAAATCCACAACTAAGCGAATACTGCATAACCGCGATCGCAAATGCCATCAGATATACCGACCGAGTGCCGGCGCCGTACTCCAGGCGGGCACGATGGTTTACACGAATGTCGCCCAACTCCAAGTCAAAAGTAACAGAGTCGACTTCCTCGAAACCCCATTTGTTTAGCAACTGCTTCACAACCTTCGATACTTCACTCGACGCTTGACTTGACTCGCGCTTAGCTTTGGTAGAGCGGGCCCGCTTCTTGTTCTTTAGACGTTCCAACTCGGATGCGAGTCGTTCACACTCGTCAAAAGCGTCCAACAACGAGGAGTATTCACTGCGCCGGACGGCCAACAACTTCGGACTAGCTTCATCCCCACCCTTGGCGACGGCCAGAATCGCCGATTCGTGTCGCTCGACGAGCGTGAGTTGGGCGGAAATGTCTGCCACTCTCACCGTCGCAGCCTCATTGCGAACCTGCTCAGCGCGTATCGACTCTTGCAGACCCACACGGAGGGCAGAAATCTTCGCTGCTTCTGCTCTAAGCGCTATAAGGTGCTCTGCCGGGGGCTCGCTCGCGCCGGCCGTCTGCTGAGACAGCGGTGTGAGGCAGAGAGGGCAAGGAGTCTCTTCATAAGTGTCGAACAGGCTCACCCCTTCGGCGATCGCCCTCAGGCGTGCCACGTCGCTTTCGTACTTGGAGTCCAACAATTCGAAGCGCGCAAGCATAGTACGAGAATGTTCGGCCACTCCCTTAGCTTCCTGAAGCTTCGTGGAAAGGCCAACCAATTCGCTGCGGACATGTTTAAGCTGGTGAGATCGCGATTCGTTCTGTTTCGAAATCTCCTCGAGAGTCGCGTCGATGCGCTGCATCGCCTCAGAAACTTGAGGCTTATCGATTCCGGAAGGAATAAGCGACGTGACACGTTTTAGCGAATCCTCAATCGCCTGAACTTGGCCTTGTAGCACGTTTTGCTCTCGACTGCTCGGCGCGAGAACCACAGCCGAGTCGTCGATTCCAGTCACGAAGAGACTTAGCGCGGCCAATCGCTGAGGCCTCTCAGTGTAGTTTTGTCCGCTGGGGGGCTCATCACTAATCATTGCCGTTTGCGCTAGCAAAAACCAATGCCGGACATCGCCCCCGGTAACAGGGCCGCGGTTGCTCGCAGATCGGAGAATCTGCTTCCCCTCGGCTCCGCTTAGTGAAACAATTAGCTTAGACGGATCGGACTCAACAGCGTCGTAGTAGTCTCGCGCTCCGGGGAGCCAAATGTGCGCATCTGGTGAGATCTGTTCCAGATCGACCGCTGCGTGCGCAATAGGCGCTGCGACAGAAGCGTCACCAGTCGGCGAAATCGCAACGCCTTGTGATTGGACTTCAGTCGTGAGAATTCGGGCCGCGCCACCCCGCAGCCCCCGTACGATTAGATAGTCCACGTCTCCGCTAGCAAAAGCAAGGACGAGTGAGTCGTAGCCTGCACTCTCGGGAATCAGCTTGGGTACCTTATCTCCACCTAAGAGATACCATAGACAATCTCGGATGTAGGACTTCCCCGTGTCGCTCGGTCCTCGCACTAAGTTTGATAGGGGGGCAAAATCAACAATTGCTGGCGCTTTGGATAAGCCCAGAGACGCAAGTCGTTTCAAAATAATGGGCATGAATCTCACCCCCCTGTCATTGAGGCCAGTTCGGCGCCCCAGCGATGGCCCCATTCGTGAAAAAGTCCGGTCAACTCCACAGAATTCTTTGTCTCAAATGTCTTGCTTGCCCAGGCGCACCGAGCCTCAAGCTGACGGAAGTATGGTGAATTTGCAGACCCCACGAAGGAGTGAGCGAATGGCCCTGAAACGAAAAGTACACCTGTTTCCCCGAGCCGAGCAGACACTAGTCCGCGCGTGCTCATCAATCGGAGCCCATCTTCGATGAGCTGCCTCCGCACAAGCATCTCAGTGCCCCGAAACGGGACTGGCGTGTGCAAGCTAGCTGGCCCGTCAAGGTCTCCTGAGTAGACGACCGCATAGTCAAGAAGAACCAGTCTTTGCAGGTCCGCACCGTCTGATCCAAGGGCCACAAGCAGGTACACCATTCGCAAGCCGAGCTCGTACTCGGTATTGAAGACCTGGTGCCCGGGCTTCACTTTACCCACTTTATTTTCTTCTCATTTGCTAGGTGATGGCAGGTGCCCGGCAGGTCTCCACCTCGAATCCGATTTGCCAATTTGCTATCGGACACATTGAGAGCGGAGGCGCGTTGCTGAGCAGCCTTTAGTCGGTCGAGCCCCCGTATCAGGTCCGGATCAGCGACAACTGCTTTGGGCCCGTTATGTACCATTCTTAACAACGCGCCGAATTCGTCTTCAATAAAAAGGTCACGACTGAACCTCTTCAATCCTTCCGCGCAGTAGAATTCGGATCTACATGCATCAAAATGATCCCCGTACTTCGACGAGCCTAAAGACGATACGTCCAAGGACGGACTGTCTTCAGAGTAGGCCTTCAGAAGCTCTGAGACATACGTTGCCTCATCTGGACTGGGAGTGGCGGGAGTGGAAGGATCGTCACCACGCTCCATCTCAATGTGGAAGAGCTTGCAGTATGCCGCCTCATCTCGCGCGTGCTCCTCAAGCAGGTCGCGGGACAGGAACTCCCGAAATATAGAGAAATTGAAAGTCGAAACAAGTTTCTCGACATCGGGTGAAAATTCCGCTTTGAGAGCTCGCAGCCCGCGGGTTCCATTTCTCCAAGATTTCAGTAATTCTGATTTGAAATCGGCCGGATTTCCAAGAAAATTATGAAGATCAGGACCCGCATTTTGTGGGGAACAAACGTAGTAGTGCCTTGGAGCCGGGTAGGTTTTTGAGACAAGGTTGAGAAAAAACTTCGCAACTTCTGGGAAAAGGTCTGACGGCTGAAGAGGGTGGCTGTAATGCTTAGCCTGAAAAAGGTCCCAACGACTTTCCACTAAAACAGATCCGGCGACGAGCCGAGCCTCAATGTCCCTGCCCCCATCACCCGATCCGCCGATCCGTTTGACTTGCGCATACAGTTTCACGGACCCGTCTAACATTCTACGACAGGCATCCTCGATAAACTCCTCCCACTGCTTATCGCTGAAGCCGCGGATCTGCATCGCTGGGTCGAACGAGCCCAGTCGAATAGTTTTTCGATTTGGCTTTGATCTTGCCATCGCATCTGCCCCCGCCCCGAGACCGAACGGTACAAGCAGATAGGGCGCACTCGCAAGGGACCGGTGCCGCATATCCTTCATGCCCAGGCATAGCGAGCCAGAAATAGGGTCAGAGTACGTTTCGACGCCTCGCTACGATGGTGTCGACGGTTCTGGCAAACGCTCCCACCAAATCCTATACATGCAGGAAGTCAACCTAACCCCGTTTTCGATTTGGCGCGCGCAAGCTCTATTCGACCATACGCGTCGGTCGCGAAGCGCTCGTCCGATGGCCACTTGAGCCCGTATCCAGATGGCTGGACCGCATGCGGTCACCGCCGCCGGACGTCACCGATCAGATGGCGCTGACGGTATGAAAACGTGGCGAAACCTAAGAACCCGACCCCGGCTTCCTTGCTGTCTGCGGAGCCTCAACGCCGCGTCATACGGCGAGCCGCCTGAACGCGCCGCAGCAATTGCATTATAGACCGATCGTCCCGTCTACTCCTAAGTTCGTTCTCCAGCCAAGCAGCCGCTTGGTCGAGATATTCAATAGATTTCTCGGAGTTCCGCAACTTATCGAAGTACCGAACCGCTTGATCCGAATAGACTTTTGCATGATAAGCCTTTCGCAGATCGTCTTTATAACATTTTTGAAGAGTACCCATGCTCTCGTCGAGGCTCGAAATAACCCCGGGCGCCGAGACCGGCTTGTCGTAGTTTGCATTAAACAAAATTACCGCATACGTGTTACGAACCGACGCAGCTCGCTTACCAGCAAGCGATAAAGCTTCGTCGATCCACTTGAATGCAAGGGGATACTGCTTTTTCCGCGACAAAAAAATCGCGCATTGCTGCTTAAATGAGTGCGTAACATCGCGTTGAAAGGCGTGCTCGTAGAAACGCAGTCCGTCCTGCCAGTTCGAAAATGCGCGCGTGGTCAAATTAGCATCATATGCCATTCTTCTAAAAATATCGTACCGACCGATTTTTGATGGCGAAACTTCGCTATGGAACCTCTCAAGAAGCTGCCTCAGTTCAGATGCCTGGACTTTCCTCATCGCCGCTTCCGAAACTGCGCGAGACCGCGGAACAAAGTGTGCTTGATGAGAATCCATCAGTGCCCCTTCGTACGGCGAAAGAAGAGAAGACATACTCCCAAGAAGAGAGAACGTTTCAGCTGGATCTGAAGTCAAGGTACCAAAAGAACTCAGATAAGAGTGTGCGACATCGACAGAAAGTGGCACGCGGCAGGAATATAGATAACAGGCAACTAGTAGCAAGTGATGCTTGGCCGGAGCTTCGCGCTTAAGCTCCTTAAGAGCATCGATAAACCTATCCGCTAAGAAGTGGCCGGCAATGGAAGCATCGAACACCTCAAAGAATGTTGGATCCAAATCGGATGCAAGTGGGTCTGCAACTTGCATGAGTGCAGCTCGTTGCACGCCCGCAGGAATTCGATCGAGCACGGTCTGCACATCGATCGGCTCGAGCCCCGAAACTCCCAATATCTGAAACTTGTGGGACGCGAAGCGATGAGAAACACTGTCATAAATGTAATCACGCTCTGCTGCGACGATGCGGATATTCGGGCTCTTTATCAGGCTGTCAATCGCCTCCCATGAATCAGCGGCATTATCAATAAAGAGAAGCGCCTGCGCCCCTTCGGCATCGATATCACGCGCTAATAATGATGCCTTCTCCGGCGTAATCTCATCTATAAATAAGGATTGTGCCGAATATTGGTTGGATACGGCCATCTGCCGAAGGAGCGTTGACTTACCTGTGAGCGGACCTCCAATAAGAAGGCAATTCTTGCCACCGGCAAGAGCATTGGACGCGGCCGCAAAATGTCTTGTCTTATGCAGATTCCCGAGATAAATATCATACCAAGTAGGCTCAGCCCCAAGATAGAACTCAGCCAAGCTTCTAACTGGTACAGAATTAATCGTCGGCAGAAAATATTCAGCAAATCTTTTACTCAGCGGACGCTTGGATTCACCAGCACCGGGGGGAACCTTCAGTTGGCCGAAATAGTTAAGAAGATCGCGCGTTTCGGCAACCACGATCTGGAATCCGAGAGAAGAATAGTACTCGATGGCCTCGGAGTCCTCTGATCTAAGCGTAACCCAGGCAGGCGCCTTGTCACGACCCGGTGCAGATTGGCGAGCAAGCGATTGAAGGACGCCAGCATCGGCAATTGTATAGCCCCAATAAAGTGTTGGAACTTGCTGAATCCGACCGATGTATCCGAACCATTTGTCCTTATCTCTCTCAAAACTTGAAGCAATTTCGACTGGAGAAAAATCCATGCCTTCTTCTAGAGAATGAGCGATGGATCCATGCAATGGAATGAAATCAATAGCTGAGGCACCCATGGTGGAAGGCCCCCTCAACGTAATGTCGTTAAGGAAATACTTCGTGCTTTGGGCGAAAATTGCTTGAAGTAAATTGTCGACGTTAGTGGAGAATATCGCCTTTATGGCAAGTCTTTCGATATTGGAGTATGCTTTTTCGTATTGGACTACAGTAAATCGCTTCCGAAAGAAATCTCTTAGCGCATCCCTTTGTGTGCTCGAGATTACTTGGCAAAGCTGCGACAGTGAAAGCGTTGAACTTTCATCTCTTTTGAAATGTTTAAGCAACTCTTTGCGCAAATTATCGCCAGTGGGCATCGCCTTAGGCTTGTCAGCGAAGGTGCCCATTGCATCAACGGAGAAACCCGAACCCACGAAGAGATTGATGCCTTGTTGCAGACAGTTCTTAAAAGTGTTCTCGTTTTCGATTCTCATCAATCTCTCCTGGCCAACCACTTCGGCCGCTTCTGATGATATGCGCTCGAATATCTGCAACGAGTCGATTCTGATATTTTTGAAGGCGAGCACTTGTTGGCGGCCTTCAACTGAGTTGGCAAATTCACGAAAAAGGGGCGGCCGGTGCGATCGCTTCTCGCCGGATGCGGACTGGTAACGAGGTCGGACTGGAAATGGGGGTCAGAGTAGCTTCCTTCTTAGGTTCGAAACACGGTAACGCGCCCGGTTTCTGCAATCTCCCCGGCTTTCCTCTAATCGGCCGGATACCCATAGCGGACACACCGCACCGCCGCTCTACCGCAACCACCCTCGCGCCATCCCTTTCCGACTCAACACGATCAACCCAATCGCCACAACCAGCACCACACCCTGCAACACCGCCACCACCGGCCCAGCCAGCTTGACCGCATCGGCCAACACAAACAGCCCGATGTCCTGGACGATGATGCCGATCAGCGACAGCACGAACACCGGCAGCGCCCACTTCTTGCGCATCAGCAATGCGATGCAGCCGAGCAGGCCGCCGAAGACGGCCACCGCGGTGGCCGCGACTGCCCAGGCAGGACGTGCTGCGTAGAGCGCCTGATGCTCGGCTGGCATCTGCGCGATGTCGGCGGCGGTCAGGCGCAGATCGCCGATGAAGGCGACACAGCCGAGCAGATTCCACAGCAGGGCGATCACGGCGACGACGTAGAACCATCGGGGTGGCTTGTTCATGGGTATCTCCTATGCACGGAGGGAGCGCGCGTTATGCGCGCGAATTTGGACGCATCGAGTGGTTGGAGTGGGCCTGGGGGCCCGATCGGCACAAACGGCAACGCTGTGATGGAACGAGCACAGACGCACCGAACGAGTCCGTTCGATGGCGGCCGCATTGGGAAATGGAGAGACGGATGAAGCCGACGACGATGTCGGTCGCGGACGGAGAGAAGCAGATCGGTGCACGGACCGACTTCGACGCGCAAGCACGCGTATGACGCGGCGCACCGGCCGGCGCGTGGCCGGCGGCGTCTCCCTGCGTGCAGCCTGTGCCTGCATCCCTTCCATGCCGTCCTCGACATGAATCGATCGGCCGGCGCGCGCTCGGCGGCGCCGACCTTTGCCGGCGCCCGATTGAGGCGCCGCCCCTGAATCTGCGGGGCGACTCTAGGCCAGCAGACCGGCGGCCACAAGTGACTGCGCAGCAGGACGGCGGACGTCGTCGATGACCCTATCGGGCGCTCGCCGGCCGCCGCGCTGTGGTATCCAGAAGGCCTTCGTCGCGATCGGATCCGGCCATGCTCCATCACGTCTCGCTCGGCGTTACCGACATCGAACGCGCAGTCGCGTTCTACGACGCCGCGCTGGCGCCGCTCGGCTATGTCCACGTCTGGTCCGACCTGGACGGCGACGATGCGGCCGTCGGCTACGGCGCGCCTGGCGGCGGCGACAAGCTGGCGCTCAAGCGGCGTGCCGGAGCACAGCCGCCGGGGCCGGGATTTCATCTTGCGCTGGCCGCGCCAAGTCGCGCGGCGATCGATGCGTTTCACGCGGCGGCGCTGCGTCATGGCGGCCGCGACGACGGTGCGCCTGGATTGCGGCCGCACTACGGGCCGAACTACTACGCGGCCTTCGTCGTCGATCCGGACGGGTACCGGATCGAGGCGGTCATCAACACGCCGGAATGAGGCCGATTTGATCGGAGTGATCGGGTGGGAGCAGGTCGAGGCGAGGCTGCTCGAGAGCGGCTGGATTGAAGCGGGTCGACGTACGTTGCCAAAGAACCCGCCCGATTGAAGGGCGACCTTGAGCCGACGCCGGTCACGGCGGTCAGGGTCGCGCCGGCACGGGCTGTTCGAGACCGAGCGACCGAAGCCAATCGACTCCGGTAGGATCGAAGAAGGTCCGGCTGCAAGACCAGGCGGTACCTGATTGACGCGGCCCGGACCGCGGGGGCGCCATATGTTGCGCGATCAGGGCGTGCCCGGCGGCTCGACCGCTTCATCGGCAGCCGCGACGCCGCCGGCACCAATGCCCATGCCGACACCAAGGCCCATGCCGCCTCCGCCCATGCCACCGCCTCCGCCACCGCCTCCCCTGCCGCCACCTTCGCGACCGCCCTCGCCGCGGCCACCACCGCTCTTGCCGCCACCGCCGGCCGGGCGCGTCGGACCCTGCTGCGGAATCGTCAGCGCGGCCGGCACCGGGTCGAGGTCGAGCACGTGGCGGATGAAGGTGCGCAGCGAGACGACCAGCTCGGCGACGTGCACGGGCCGGCCGGCGACGAGTTCGGCGGCGGCCTGCGCGGCGAGACGGACCTGATCCTCGGTGCCGAGCAGCAGGATGTCCGAGAGCGCGGCCTCGACCGCGTCGCGCATGCGGCGCGCGCGGTCGCTGCCTTCCTCGAACGCGCGGCCTTCCTCGGCTGCGCGCAGGCGCAGGTCGCGCAGATGCGCGGGGTCGACGCGCAGGTCGCCGGTGAACGAGCCGCCGAGCGTCTTGTACGCGGCGATCAGCGTGCGCAGGCGCTCGTTGATCTGGCGGTTCTCGCGCTCGCGGCGCTGCTGGATCGTCTGCATGATCAGCAGGCGGATGCCGACGCCGATCAGCGTAATGACCGCCAGGCCGAGCAGCGTGGTCAGCACGGCCTGCCAGGAGCTGAAATCGAGGTTACGCATGGATTCTCCGCGGCATCGGGGCCGGCGACCGGGCCATTACTGTAACGCCAGCCCGCGCCGCAGTGGCTCGGGCAGGCGGGGGCGCAGCGACAGCGGACGGTAATCGTCACGATGCCGGCCGTTACGGCTGGCGAGGTCATCGACGCGATCGAGCGGCTCAAGGCGTTGCGGTCGTACCGATCGGGACACGCGGTGCCGACCACGGCACCAGCCGCGACGGGCCTGCGACGAGGGCGACGGCGGCGGCGACCGCGCGGTAGCGAGTGGCGAGACGGCCAGAACGGCCAGGACGGCCCAGCTTGCGAGAATCGGGCAATTCCGCGCCAGGATGCGGCTGGCCGGCGCGAGGCGGCCGGATCCATACTGCGCGTCCCGCGCCGTCCGCGCCGGCCCCTCGCCATTCTCGCGACCGGCCGCACTGCCCGCTTCATGCGGCGCGGCGATACTGGCTCTCCCCTCCCCCAACGACGGAAGACTCGAACGCCATGAACGTCAAGGCTTACGGCGCGCACGCCGCCGACCAACCGCTCGAACTCCTCGACATCGAACGCCGCGCACCCGGCCCGCGCGACGTGCAGGTCGACATCGCCTATTGCGGCGTCTGCCACTCGGATCTGCACACGGTGCGCTCCGAATGGGGCGGCACGCTGTATCCGTGCGTGCCCGGGCACGAGATCGTCGGCCGCGTCAGCGCGGTCGGCGCCGAGGTCACGCGCTTCGCCGTCGGCGACACGGTCGGCGTCGGCTGTATGGTCGGCAGCTGCCAGTCGTGTCCGTCCTGCGCCGAAGGTCTCGAGCAGTACTGCGAGAACGGCTTCACGCCGACCTACAACGGCCGGACCGCGGACGCACCGGGCCATACGCTCGGCGGCTACGCGCAGCGCATCGTCGTCGACGAAGGCTTCGTGCTGACGATCCGTCATCCGCACGACCAGCTCGCCGCGGTCGCGCCGCTGCTGTGCGCCGGCATCACCACGTATTCGCCGCTGCGGCACTGGAATGTCGGGCCCGGCAAGACCGTGGGCATCGTCGGCATCGGCGGGCTCGGCCACATGGGCATCAAGATCGCGCGCGCGATGGGCGCGCAGGTGGTCGCGTTCACGACGTCCGAATCCAAGCGCCAGGATGCGCTGGCACTCGGCGCGCACGAGGTCGTCGTCTCGCGCGATGCCGGCGCGATGCGCACGCAGGCCAATCGCTTCGACCTGATCCTCGACACCGTCGCGGCCAGCCACTCGCTCGACGCGTTCACGACGCTGCTCAAGCGCGACGGCACCCTGGTGCTGATCGGCGTGCCGGAGCATCCGCATCCGTCGCCGATGGTCGGGCCGCTGATCTTCAAGCGCCGCGCGATCGCCGGTTCGCTGATCGGCGGCATCGCCGAGACCCAGGAGATGCTCGACTTCTGCGCCGAGCACGGCATCGTCGCCGACATCGAACTGATCGCGGCCAAGCAGATCGACGAGGCCTACGAGCGCATGGTCAAGAGCGACGTGAAGTACCGCTTCGTGATCGACAACGCGACGCTCGCGGCCTGATGCAGCGGCCGGTCCGGCGCGACGCCGGACCGGTCATGACGGACTTGCGCGCTGCGCCGCATGCAGCGCCGGTTCAAGCGGGCGGCGGCACGGTGCGGACCTGGGTCCGTCCCGTCCGAGGTCCGCCATGCACCACACCCTGCTCCGTTTCGGCACTGGCTTCCGCACGCTGTTCACGGTGCGCCGCGCACAGGCGGCGCAGATGGTGATCGAGCCCGGCGGACAGGAAGGCGGCGACGACAACCGCCATCGCGGCGCCGACCAGTGGCTGTACGTGGTCTCCGGCACCGGCACGGCGACCGTCGAGGGTCGGCGCATTCCGCTGCGCGCGGGACGCCTGCTGGTGATCGAGCGCGGAGAGCGCCACACGATCCGCAACACCGGCCGCGCGCCGCTGAAGACGCTGAATTTTTACTACCCGCCGGCGTTCGACGGCGACGGCGATCCGAAAGGACCGGGCCGCAAGTAAGGCCCGCATCGCGCGCATGCGGCCGGCGGCGGCGCCGGCATCCTTGCCCGGGGGATGGCGCGCGCCGCCGGCCAGACCTCGTGATGCTCAGGCGAGCCGGCGTACGATGACTGCCCCGGAGGCGGCGCATAGCACCAGCAGCGCGAGCAGACCCTGCCAAGACAGCGTCGGTGCCGGCAACGGTTCCGGCAGCGGCGCACCGGTCGGCGCGATCGTCAATGCGGTCGTGATCGACGGGCACGGCGGAAGCGAGTCACGCGCGACGTCGATCGTCACCGCGTAATCGCCGGCCGGGAAGCGGCCGAGCGCATGGAACGGCGCCGGCACGCCGACGAAGCCGCCGAACACGACGTCGACCTCGAGTGCACCCTGTGTCTGCGCGACCGATACGACCTGCATGGCCGGCACGCCGGTGCCCGGCAGGACGAAGCCGAGCAGCAGCGGCTCGCCGTCGTTCGGCACGGCCGGCATCCAGCGTACGTCGGCAGCGGCCGGACAGGCTGGTTCCTGCGCATGCGCCGCATCGAGAGCGCCGAGCGCCGTCAGCGCGCAGACCCACATTCCCCATCTTTTCATTTCGCCTCATCCCGAGTCGGACCGAGGTGCCATGATGCCGATGCCAAGCGGCGGCCTCGAGCGGCATGCGGACGTCCGATCCATGGAGGGGTGTCATCCGTCCCACGACCGGCGCCGCGTGCCGTGGCGGGCGCGGCTGGCACCGGCCGCATACGAGCCGGATCGATCGGGCGGCGAGCATCGCCGCGCCTGCCGCAGGCATGACGTGCCGTCAGTGACGACGGGTATGGGCGTCCAGGCGCTCGGCGATCGCCGTGTGTCCGTGCTCGCGTGCGAGCGCCGCCGCGGCACCGTCGCGCGCGGACGGGTCGGCGCCATGCTCGAGCAGGTACGCGACCACGTCGGCGTGGCCGTTCTGCGCGGCCAGGGCGAGCGCGGCGTGCTCGCGCGAGGCGACCTCGACGCCGTGCTCGACCAGGAAGCGCACGATCGGCAGACGGCCGTCGCGCGCGGCCACGACCAATGCGCCGCCGTGCTCGGCGTCGAGCGGGACGCCGGACTCGCCGAGATAGCGCAGCACGTCCAGATGGCCCTTGGCGGCGGCGACCACGGCCATCGCGCCGCCGCGCGCGGTCAGATCGGCGCCGGCGGCGTGCAGCAGGCGCACGACTTCCAGGTGGCCGTTCTGCACGGCCATGCCGGTCGCGTACTCGCCCTTGGCGTGCACGTCGCTGCCGTGCGCGAGCAACTCGCGTACGACCTCGGCATGCCCCTGCTCGGCGGCGAGCCGAAACGGACGGCAGTCCTCGACCTGCGGATCGGCACCGTGCGCGAGCAGCCAGCGCACGACCGCCAGATGGCCTTCCTGCGCGGCCAGCCGCAGCGCTTCCTGCTCGCCGGCGGCGATATGCGCGCCGGCGTCGACCAGCTCGCGCACGGCGTCCAGATCGCCGTGCGCGGCGGCACCGGCCAGGGCGTAGTCGAGTCTGTCGTTCAAAATACCGAGAATGCCGGTTTGATCGCCGTGATCGTCTGCGGTGGCCCCGAGCGCGACAATGCGCCCATGGCGGCTCCGGAGGTCTGATTGACGAAGCTGTTGATCGGGCCCTGGTTCTCGGGCATGCCTTCACGGATGGTCAGGCCGCCCTGGATGCGCGTCAAGAACTCGTCGACGTCCTGATTGGCGAAGTGGCTGCGCAGCACCGCGAGCGCGGCGCGGATCGATTTGGGCGGCGTCGATCCGGTACCGAACTGGCGCTGCCACTCGTAGCGCACCCATTGCGGACTGGCGGTCTTGACCGGCTTGGTCACGCGCGTGCGCGCGGTGACCTTGCCGCTGTTGATGATCTTGTTGGCATTGCGCGCCTTGAGCCGGATGTCGCGCTGGATCGCCTGGTAGTCCTTCTTGACCGGGTAGCGGCGCTGCAGCTCGGTGATGTTCCATTCTTCGGTGACGACGCCGTAGGGGTCGATGCTGGCGCGGCAGACGCGCGCCTTCTTCGACTTGGGGTTGTGGACGAGCGCACCGTCCTCGCCGACGCGATAGGTGTGCGTGCCCTCGACCTCGAAGTTGTAGACGCGCGTGGGCGCCTGCGCCTGATAGGTCGATACCGACGCGACCTCGATGGCCTTGCCGTCGGCACCGTCGAGCAGCGAGCCGGCCCCCAGGTCCTTGGCCGGGATCCAGCCACGCTGGTGGCCGCGGAACGCATGATCGGGCGTCGTCGTGATGCGCTCGCCGCCGGCGAGCGTGATCTGCACGAGCACGTCGGTCTCGCGACGCACCAGCTCCGAGACGGTGCCGTCGGCGTCGACGCCGGCCGGCACGTCACGGCCGGCGACGCGATCGCCGACCGCGATCGACTCGATCGGCCGGACCTGACCGCCGGCGCCGATCACCGGCGTGCCGGCGATGAAGCTGGCGCTGCAGACGTCGCCGGCCAGATCGTCGGCGGCGCTGCTCTCGCGGCGCGCGGCCGAGGCGGCACTCTCTTCGAGGCCCTCGGCCGCGGCGCCGGTGCGCCGCGCGAACTGCGAGGCGATGCCGCCCATCGCCTCGCCGGCGACCGCGAACGCGGCGCTCCACAATGCGCCCTCGCCGGCCGCCTGCAGCACGTCCTTGGCACTGCCGCCGCCGAGCGCGGTGAATGCGGCGTTTTCGCCGGCACCGACCAGCACCTGGCCGCCGATGCCGACCGCGACGCCGGCCGCCTCGGCCGCGAGTCCGCCGGACGCGCCGATCGCGACGCCGGCCTCCACCGCCAGACCGCCGGCCGCGGCACCGACCGCGCCGATCGCCGCGCCGGCCGCGAGTCCGGCATAGGTCTTACCGGAGCGCCAGTTCCAGTTCAGCGGATTCATGTCGTGGTTGACGGTGGCGCCGCCGAAGTACGCGCCGACGACCGCACCGATGATCATCGCGACCGCAAACGCGAAGTCGCCGTCGGGATCGATCGCCGAGACCGGGTTGTTGCCGGCGTACAGATACGGACTCGTGAACTGGCCGACCGGATCGGGCGAGATGAAGCGGCCGAGCGCCGGCGCGTAGTAGCGCACGCCCATGTGGTAGAGCGCGGTGGTCGGATCCCACTCGCTGCCGACGAACTTCGGCCGGAAGTTGTCGACGCCGCTGCTGCTCGGCTGGTCGATCGCGCCGTCCGGCGTGTAGGCGACGGTCGCGGTGACGTTGCCGCTCTGGTCGGTCACCAGCACCGTGCTCTCGAGCGCGTTGGGCAGGAAGAACACCGAGCCGGCGGTCGGCACGCCGGCGCCGTTCGCACCGGGCACCAGGGCCGCATAGGCCGGCGGCGGAGTGCCGATGAGGAAGCACAGCAGCACCAGCGGCGTGCTCCACCGGTAGAACGGACGGACCGGCTCGGCGCCGGCACGGCTGCGCGTGGAGCGTACGTAGAACAGGCCGAGGGCCGCGAACAGCAGGCCGGTGCCGAACGGCGCCGCGGCGCGGCTGGCGTCCGCGAGCCCGGCGCGCAGGCCGTGCACGGCCGAGAGCGCGCGGCCCTTCAGCGTGCGCGGGCCGTACAGATCGCGCAGCGCGGCCTGTGTCGCCGCGCCGCCGGCGTTGCCCTTGCCGTCGGCGGTGATCGCGGCGATCGGCGTGACCGTGCCGGGCACGTAGACGGTGTGCTGGAACGTGCCGTCGCCGCGGTCGACGACCTCGAACTGGCTGGTCACGCGCCAGGTCTTCTGCGCATCGCCGATGCGCTGGTAGAACACGCGCCGGCCGCTGGCGTCGTAGGCGGCGTAGCCGGACTCGGTCTGGCCGTCGACCGTGCGGTCGACCTGCACGAGCAGGCCGCCGGCGTCGTAGGTGTACGCGAACGCCGTGCCGCCGTCGGTCTGCGTCTTGAGATTGCCGTTGGCGTAGTAGTCGAGCGTGGCACCGGCCGAGGTCGCGGTCAGCCAGTCCTTGCCGTCGGCATAGGTCATCGTGACGCCGGCCTTGTCCGACACGTTGCCGAGCGCGTCGTAGGCGTAGTCCTGCGTGCCGTAGGCGCCGCTGGCCCGGGTCAGGAATCCCATGTGCTCGTTGGCCGGCTGCGTGTCGTAGCGATAGGCCTCGCTGGCCGCGGCGTTCTGCTGATCGGCGATGCCGGTCAGCGAGTTGAGCGGGTTCCAGGTGTAGCCGCGCGCGTACAGCGTGCCGGCGGTGTTGCTCGCGCTGGTCGTCTGCAGCTGCGAGAACGAGGGGCCGATCGGGAAGTAGCCGTTCTCGACGGTGACGCCGGAGCGGTCGTAGCGGATGCGCTGGGCCTGGCCGAGCGCGGTGTAGGCCTCGTAGGTCGCGTAGGTGACCGCGCTGCCGCCGCCGGCCGGCGTCAGCGCGACGCTGCCGGTGGTCGCCTCGGTGAGGTAGCTCATCGACAGCACCTCGCCGCTCGGATAGGTCGCGGTGCTGAGGCGGCCGAGCGGGTCGTAGCTCGATCCGTAGACGTAGCGCTCGCCGCCGAGCGTCATTGTGCCGGCCTTGGCCTGGCCGTACGCAGTGTAGCCGTAGGTGTAAGCGAACGCGCCGGCCGCGCCCTGGTTCATCTGCACGCCGGTCAGGTTGCCGAGGCCATTGGCATAGGTCGGATCGTCGTAGACGTAGACCGCCGAGGCGCTACCGCCGGCATAGGTCATCGTGCGCTGGCGCAGCCGGCCCATGCCGTCGTATTCGGGATAGGCGATCACGTTGCCGGCGCCGTCGACGATCTGGCGCAGCGTGCCGGTGGCGTCGAACGTCCAGCTCGAGGTGCCGGTATTGCTGCTGGTCAGCGTGCGCTGGCGGCCGATCGAGTCGTAGGTGATCGTGGTCAGGCGCGGCTCGGGCGCGGTCGTCACCGAGAGGATCTGGCCGAGCGGATCGCGCGCGTAGGTGGTCGTCGCGCCGTTCGGCGCGACCGCCTGCTCGACCAGGCTGCGGCCACTGAGATAGGTGATCTCGGTCTGCGCATCGGGCGTGCCGTACGCGTTGGTCCGCGTGATCTTGCGGCCGCCTTCGGCGTAGTCGATCTTGTGCTGGACGCCGGCCGGATCGGTCGACAGGATCGGACGGTTGTAGACGTCGTACTCGATCGTCGTCGTCGGCGCCGGATCGCCGGCGTAGTACGGCGAGGTCGTCGTGTGCACGCGGCCCTGCGCGTCGAAACCGGTATCGGCCAGCACGCTGGTCGCCTGGCCGTCCTTCACGCCGTAGCGCTCGCCGCGGTAGACGCGATCGAGGCCGTCGTAGTACTGGCGGTCCCAGTACCAGGTGGTCTGGTCGTCGACGCTCCAGGCCGGCCGCTGCTGCGTCTGCAGATAGTAGGCGCCGCCGGACGCGGCCCAGCCGGTCGTCACCAGAAGGGTCTGCTTGCCCTGGTCGTCCGGACCGTAGACGCGTGCCGGACGGCCGAAGCCGTCGATCTCCTGCGAGGTGACGTTGCCGTTGGGGTCGGTGGTCGCGATCAGCACGCCGAACGCGGGCTCGTAGTCGGTGCGCGTCGTCAGCTGGTAGCTGCCGCCGCCGTCGCGCGTCAGCGTCGGCGAGGTGATCGTCGTGCGGAACGTGTGATAGGTGGCGTCGTAGGCGTAGGTCGTCGTGTCGCCGGCGGCATTGGTCGCGCTGAGGATGTTGCCGTAGGCGTCGAAGCCGAAGCCGTCGGTCAGGAACACCGCGTGCGTGTCGTCGTAGCGCGACGACGCGATGAGGTTCATGTTCGCGTCGTAGGCCTTCTTGCTCCAGCGCAGATCGACCGCCGGATCCCAGGTGATCGCGGCCGGATCGGGGGCGTCGAGGAACGCGCGGCAGCCGGCCTCGGTGCGGTCGACCTTGGTCTGCAGCTCGTAGCCGTAGCGGCCAGCCGCCGCGTCGTTGTGGTAGCGCACGCAGGTGTACAGGTCGTCGTCGCCGATCGACGCATCGCCGAGCTCGGCGGTCAGTGCGGCGTTGCCGTAGGCGTCGTACTGGTACCGGGTCTGCAGCGTGTAGTCGGCGCTGCCGGCGGTGTACTGCGTCATCGTCTCGCTGGCGCGCAGCGGCTGATGGACGCCGAGCGCCTGCAGCGACGGCAGCGCGGCGTCGACGTAGGTGTAGACGCTGCGCGCGAGCAGCGTGCCGTCGCCGTCGAGCGCCGCGCTGGAGGCGACCATGCCCGCGAACGGATAGGTCTGGTCGTAGGTGGACTTGGCGGCCCGCCCGCCGGCAACGTCGGTCATCGTCACGTCGGAGAAGCCGAGCCAGCCGTAGCCGAGCGCGTCGACGAGGCCGCCCGCGTAGGTGTAGGTGTAGCGATACGTGTTGCCGCGACCGTCGCCGTTGACGTACGCCGACACGACGATCATCGAGCCGTCGACGTTGCGGGTCGGATAGGTCGGCGCGCCGGCCGGGGTGTAGAGGCCGGCCGTCAGCGCCTCGTACTCGACGTCGACGGTGCCGCCGAAGCCGTTGGTCACGCGCTGCAGCAGATCCGAGAATGGCCCGTTCGCGAGCTGCACGCCGAGCGCGCACTGGTTCAGCGCGCCGCCGGCCTCGAGCGTGCAGACGCTGTCGACGAAGTCGGTCACGCCGTCGCCGTTGACGTCCTGGTACTCGGCATTGGCATAGGTGCCGCCGTCGAGGACACGGAACATCGCCTTCGGCAGGCTCTTGCCCATCGCGCTGAAGCCGGTGCCGCTGCCCAGATACAGCGCGAGGTCCTCGGTGCCGTCGCGCCACTGCGTCGCGCGCGAATAGCGCGTGGTGCCGTCGCCGTTCCAGTTGGTCAGCATGCCCTGCACGTAGGACACGCCGTCGATGACCGTGTACAGCGGCCCCGGCAGCTTGAAGCCGGCCGGCGTGTAGCCGCCGCCGGTGCCGAGATGGACGTCGAGCAGCAGCTCGCCGCTGCCGGTCAGCTCGGTCGCGCGCGAGTAGTCCGGAATGCCGTCGCCGTTGATGTCGACCAGGGCGCCGCTCGCGAGCGCGCGGCCGTCGACGATCCAGATCATCTGGCCCGGCAGGTCGTAGGCGTAGCGGAACGTGAAGTCCGGGCTCTGGCCGAGGTAGACGCGCAGGTCCTGGCTGCCGGCATCGGCATTGACCGTCGCGGCCGAGTAGTCGGCCAGGCCGTCGCCGTTGATGTCGCGCAGGATGCCGGCATCGCGCGAACCGCTCGCGTCGATCGCGAACAGCGGCCCGGGCAGCTTCGTGCCGGTCGCGGAAAAGCCGGTGCCGGTGCCCTTGTAGAGATCGAGCATCGTCTCGCCGGTCGCCAGCAGCACGGTCGCGCGCGAGTAGTCGGGGATGCCGTCGCCGTTGACGTCCTCGAGCACGCCGCTGTCCATCGTGCGGCCGTCGACCTGCCAGAACAGCGGGCCCGGCAACTGGTAGTTCGTCTGCCGGGCGAAGCCGCTGCCGCTGCCGAGCCAGACCGTGTAGTCGGTGGTGCCGGCGTCGTCGTTGCGCAGCGCCGGCGAGAAATCGAGGATGCCGTCGCCGTTGATGTCCTGCAGCACGCCGGTCTGCACGACCGCGTCGCTGGTGACGCGCCAGACCGGTCCCGGCAGCGAGTAGGCCGCACGCTCGAAGCTGCCGTCGCTGCGGCCGAGATAGACCGACAGATCGCGGTTGCCGTCGACGAACTCGACCGCCTTGGAGTAGTCGGCCAGTCCGTCGCCGTTGAAGTCCATCATCACGCCGAACGGATAGAGCCGACCGTCGAGGATCACGTAGGTGGGACCGGGCAGCTGCGTCGTCGGCGCCGCGAACGTGGTGGGGTCGGTGTACCAGTCGAACGTGCTCGGCGGCCAGCAGACGCCGGCGGCGTCGCACAGCGTCACGCTCTGCAGGCGCGAGCGCTGCGTGGTCGGACTCGCCGCGTAGGCGAACCGGTAGCGCAGCACGTCCGACGCGGTGCCGTCCTGCACGACCGAGGTCGTGATCGCGGTCAGGCGCTGCGAGATCAGCACCTGCGATCCGGCCAGGAAGCGCTTGACGACGTCGTCGCGCGACTCGTAGTCGAAGCGCACCGAGCGCTGCGCGGCCAATCCTGCCGCGGCATTGCTCGTGTAGTCGATGCGCTGCGGGTAGTACTCGCCGCTGCTCGCATCGTTGACGTAGACGACGCCGACCGCGTTGCCGTTGAGATCGGTGCGCGTATCGATCGACCAGGTCCGCACGGCGCCGTCGCTGCGGCCCTGCGCGAGGATCCGCGAGCCGGTCGCGCCGGTCGTGCCGCCGAAGCTCAGCGTATTGCCGTCCTTGTCGGTGCCGGTGAACGAGCACGGCCCCGAGCCGCAGCTGCCGTGCGAGGTCAGCACGGTCCAGGTCTCGATCTCGGTGTGGTAGACGGTGCCGTCGGCGCCGTAGCTGCCGGAGGTCGCGATCAGCCGGCGGCCGTCGAGGCAGTAGCGGTCACGCGGCCCGTAGTCGACGCCGGCCTTGAAGCCGTCGGTGCGGTAGTTGGCGCCGCAGCGCGTGATCGCCGAGATGCCGCTCAGCGAGAAGCCCATGCCGAGGTAGCCGTTGCTGCGATGGCTGTCGTAGGTGATCTGCAGCGACGGTGCGACGCCGCCGGTGCCGGGCGGCACTTGCACCTGCAGCGTCCAGGTCGCCGCGCCGTTGCCGTCGACGCCGAAGCTGCCCGGCAACGTGCCGACCGGCTGCGACGGCGCGAGGTTCTGGGCACGCGATTCGGCGCGGCCCGCGACGGCCGGCGGATGGCCGGTCGCGATCAGCAGCGTGCACAGCAGCGCGGCGCCGGCCGGCCACAGACGCAGGACGTAAGCACAGGCGATACGCGGATGAGACATGGTCGGCCCCCTTCTCCCTAGGTGGTCGGGCGCGGCGTCTGCGCGACGCGGGACCCGGTGTCATTGTCCTTAATGCGCAATGTATAAAATCAATCATGTTTCACAATGTCAATCTGTGTAATCTGTCTCAATCGGACTTCGCCGCCGGACTGGCGGTATCACAGGGAGTAAAAGGACGATGATCCAGCAACAGATATTCGTATGCGGCGACGGCCTGCTGTCGCACCCGGTCAGCTATCTGTTTCATCTCGGGGAAGATACGCCGCGCGGCCGGCCGGACAAGGCGGCGCTGCGCGATGCGCGACTGATCCTGGCCGACTGCCGCACGGTGGAGGCGGGCGAGATCGCCGGGTGGGTCCGCAGCGGGCTGGAAGCCGAGCGGCCGATCCTGCTGCTGTGCCCGGGACCCGATACGCTGGGCGCGTTGCGCGGCACCGTCGGTATCCTGCCGCAACGTGGCGTCGCGGCCCTGCTGATCAGCGCGAGCCGGAACGCCTCTGGCCTGATCGATTTTCGTGTCGAGGCCCTCGAGTACAGCGCGGTCGCAGCCGGCGCGGGTGCCGCCGATGCGCCGAGCCGCGCCGCGCGCGAGGGCGGCAAGGCACCGGCCGACGATGCGCCGATCGCCTGCGCCTGCATCGACTTCGCCTCGCTCGGCAGCGCCTTCGTCGATCCGGCCGCGGCCGACCTGTTCAAGGTCCACGTCGAGCGCACGATGGACCGCCGGCGCCACGACGCGGTCGCGCTCGACAACACGCCGCCGACCGGACTGAAGTACTTCCTGCAGACGCTGACGTCGACGAGCTCGTTCACGTACTCGCAGGGCGGCACCTCGAACAAGAGCGCCGGCGCGGCGACGTTCACGTGGACGGTCTGGGGCTTCCTCAACCAGACCTCGCAGAGCAATTCGCAGTATCTGGTGGTCGAGGGCCGCATCAGCGTCAACGCCGGCAGCCTGCACGCCAACGACGAGTGCGATCGCGGCTTCGGCAACGCCTACGTGCTCGGCACGCTGACCGCGCCGATGAGCCCGCAGGCGTTCGTGCCGACCAGCGGCAGCGGTACGTTCAGCGGCACGGTGTCGATCCCGATCAGTTACAAGTCGCCGACCGGCGGCTATCAGATCTGGACCTATACCGGCTCGATCAGCAATACGGTCGACAAGTGGTCGTGCAAGTCGATCAGCTCCGGCGCGAGCCTCGGCGCGCAGTGGTGGATGACCGATCCGTGTGACGGCTCCAACGTTCCCGACAAGTGGGAGGACGCGTTCAGCACCTGGGGCCACGTCGGCGACCTGTCCGGCGCCAGCAGCGGCTCGCTGGACGTCAACACGATCTCCTCGTGGTTCTCCAACACGCTGCTGACCGGCTATCAGAACGTCAACGGCAGCTTCCAGTGGGAAGGCGCGCGCTTCTGGGGCAGCAGCTGCTCGCCGGGCATGTACTGGAAGATCAACGCCGGCTGGAACTGGTTCTACTACTACCCCAACTTCAGCGTGGACTTCACGCCGATCAATCCCTGAGCGGCCGCAGGGCCGACGTGCGGCGCCCGGCGCCGCACGTTTCCGGGTGCGGTCGCGCAACCGCGCCGCCGGCGCACCGCGCGCGTTCGAGGACCGATCGATAATCGGCCGGCCATCCGCCGATAATCGGACGCGGCCGCGGATCGTCCGCCGGCCGTCCGTCAGGAGCCCGCCATGTCCGCACTCGCCGCCGTCGCCGTCGTCCTGTTCGCCGTCCAGCCCGCCCAGGCGCTGCCGCAGTCGACCGGTGCGGCGATCCCGCAGCAGCGCGCCGCGGTCGAGAAGTCCGAGCGCATCATGGCCGAGGCGCAGCGCCGGCCCGGGCTGCTCGCGCAGTACCTGTACATGCGCGATGCCTATACCGGCACCAACGCGGTACCGTTCCGGCTGATCTTCAACCAGTACCTGAGCTGGTTCCAGACCTGGGTCGGTGACTACGCCGGCGCACGCACGACCTTCACGATCGCGCAGCCGGCGCAGAAGGGCGACAGCCCCTCGCCGCTCGATCAGGGCTACCGTGCGGAGCCTGCGGTCGAGGCGATCGCCGCGCTCGCGCAGGGCCGCCAGGCGGTGTTCTTCAACGAGAACCACTCCAACGCGCTGACGCGCACGCTGACCGTGCAGATGCTCCGGCGGCTGCGCGCGCAGGGCTTCGACCACTTCGCGGCCGAGACGCTGTACTACACCGACAGGAAGCTCGCCGCGCGCGGCTATCCGACCGCGGAGACCGGCTTCTACACCGAAGAGCCTGTCTACGCGGAGATGGTGCGCACGGCGCTCGACCTCGGCTACGTCGTGGTCGCCTACGAGGCCGAATCCGACGCGATCGGCGATGCGCGCGAGCGCGAGCAGGCGCGCAACCTGATCCGGCGCACGCTCGATGCGCATCCGGATGCGCGCATCGTCGTCAACGCCGGCTATGCCCACATCCAGGAAGCCGGCCGCTACTTCGACGGCAAGTCGATGGCGCAGCATTTCGCGCAGATGAGCCGCATCGATCCGCTGACGGTCGAGCAGACCTTCATGACGCCGCACGCCTCGTCGACCGACGACCATCCGCTCTACAGCGCCGTGATCGGCCGCCTGCAGCCGCAGCAGCCGATCGTGTTCCGCGACGGCGCCGGCGCGCCGTGGTCGCTGCGCGCCGACGCCTACGATCTCAGCGTGGTCTTTCCGGCCGAGACGCTGCGCCGCGGCCGGCCGAGCTGGCTGTCGCTCGGCGGCGAGCGCCTGCCGTACCCGGTCACCAGCGCGCTGTGCGCCGACCAGTACCCGTGTCTGCTCGAGGCGCGCTACGCCGACGAGCCGGACGAGGCGATCCCGGCCGATCGCGTCGTGTTCGACCCGGCCTACACGGCGCGCACGACACGCGACCGCGTGCGCACCTCGGCCGACGCCGAGCCCGCGACCGACCTGTACCTGCGGCCGGACCGCTATCGCCTGACCGCCCGTTCGACCGACAATCGCGTGCTCGGGCGGCGCACGATCGACGTGAGCGCCGCGACCGCCACCCAGGGACACTGACGGACATGAGCCACGACAGCAGCATCATCCGCACCGAACGCGCGCCGGCACCGGTCGGCGCCTATCCGCACGCGCGCCGCGTCGGCGATCTGCTGTTCCTGTCCGGCGTCGGCCCGCGCCTGCCCGGCAGCGGCGCGATTCCCGGCAACGTGACGGCCGCCGACGGCACGCTGACCGCCTACGACATCGCCGCACAGACGCGGCAGGTGTTCGCGAACGTGCGCGCGGTGCTCGAGGCCAGCGGCGCGCGCTGGGAGGACCTGGTCGACGTGACCGTGTTCCTGACCGACATGGCGCGCGACTTCAAGACCTACAACGCGATCTGGGCCGAGCACTTCCCGGACGCCGGCAGCGCGCCGTGCCGCACGACGCTCGGCATCACCGCGCTGCCGACGCCGATCGCGATCGAGCTCAAGTGCATCGCGGCGCTGCGCGGCGCCTGATCACGGGCGTACCCTGGAGCACGGGCAGCGGACAACGCCCCGGCTGCAAGGCCTGCCGCGTGGTCCGTGCTTCGCCGCTTCCCGGCCTGTAGCATCCCGGCGAGCCGGCGAATCGTCGACAATCCGTTGCGGCGCGCTCCATCATTCGCCACGAACGCGTCCAGCGCCCGCACCGCTGAACCCACCGAACCTGCCAGGTCACCCCCGATGCTTGCCCCGCCCATCAACCTCCAGCGCTGGATCGACGAGCACCGCCATCTGCTCAAGCCGCCGGTCGGCAACAAGTGCATCGTCCAGGAAGACTTCATCGTCATGATCGTCGGCGGCCCGAATGCGCGCACCGACTACCACTGGGAGGAAGGCCCGGAGTTCTTCTACCAGCTCGAAGGCGAGATGGTGCTGAAGATCCAGGAGGACGGTGCGGTGCGCGACGTGCCGATCCGCGCCGGCGAGATGTTCTACCTGCCGCCGCGCGTGCCGCACTCGCCACAGCGCATGCCCGACTCGGTCGGCCTGGTGATCGAGCGCAAGCGTCTCGCGCACGAGGACGACGGTCTGCTGTGGTTCTGCGAGCGCTGCAACCACAAGCTCTACGAGGAGTACTTCCACCTGGTCGACATCGAGCGCGACTTCGGCGCGGTGTTCGACCGCTTCTACGGCTCGCGCGAGCACCGCACCTGCAGCGAGTGCGGCCACGTCAATCCGGCGCCGGCGCGCTACATGGTCGATCCGACCTGAGCATCCTCGCCGGCGGCTTCGCTGCGCCGGCCGCCGGCCGGCGCGCACGGCACGGTATCGGCGCCGGTCCTGCTCTGGGATGATGTCCGGCCGGGCGTGCTTCGCACGCGCCGGGTCGCCGGCACCGCCGGATGCGACGCCCTTCCCGACCTCGATCCCGATGCTGCGCCCGCTGCTCCAATTCAAGCCACGCGACGTGCCGTACCGCGTCGCGCTGCGCAATACGCTGGCCGTGGCCGCGCCGCTGGCACTCGCCGCCGCGAGCGGACACGTCGAGGCCGGCGTCGCGATGGCGACCGGTGCGCTCAACACGATGTTCTCCGACCAGCCCGGCCCGTACCGGCTGCGCATGCAGCGCATGCTGCTGACCGCGCTGGCCGCCGGCCTGTCGGCGTTCGCCGGCATCCTGCTCGGCGCCGACACCGTGCTGCTGGCCGTCGCCGCGCTGCTGTGGGGCTTCGGCGGCGGCCTGCTGGTCGCGCTCGGGCCCGAGCAGGCCCGCACCGGCCTGACCAGCATGATCCTGCTGATCGTGACCTCGGACCTGCGCTACACGCCCGAGCAGGCGGCGATCGCCGCCGCGCTGATCCTCGCCGGCGGCCTGCTGCAGACCGCCGCCGCGATCGCCGCCTGGCCGCTGCAGCGCTATCGGCCCGAACGTTTCGCGCTGGCCGCCGTGTTCCACCAGCTGGCCGCCACCGCGCGCCAGCATCCGGGACCGGACCAGGCGCCGCCGACGACGCAGGCCGTGCAGGACGCGGTGATCCTGCTGCACGGCGCGCACCGTGCGCGCGGCGAGGCCGTGCAGGCGTTCCGCGTGATCGCCGAGGTCTGCGAGCGCGTGCGCCTGGAGCTGCTGGCACTGTCGGAAATCCACGAGCGCCTGACCGATCCGACCGCCCGCGCGCGGCTCGATGCGATTCTCGAACATGCCGCCTGGGTGCTCGACGGCCTTGCGCATGCGCTCGAGCACGCCGAACCGCCGTCGGCCGCCGCGGCCGCGGTATCGACGCTCGATCCGCTGGTCGCCGCGCTCGGCGAGGTGCGCAGCGATGCCGACGACTATCTGCTGCGCATCGCGGCCGCACGCGCGCAGGGCCTGGCCGGCCAGTTGCGTTCGGTCGTGCGCAACAGCGAGTTCGCCGGCAGCCGCGGCGAGATCCGCGCCGAGCAGATGGAGGCGCGCCTGCCGGCCGCGCTGAAGCCGCGCGGCGCGCTGGCGACGCTGCGCGCCAACCTCGACCTGTCCTCGGTCGCCTGCCGCCACGCGCTGCGCTGCGGCGTCTGCCTGGCGCTGGCGGTCCTGCTCGAGCGCGTGCTGGCGATCCCGCATGGCTTCTGGATTCCGATGACCGCCGCGATCGTGCTGAAGCCGGACTTCGCCAGCACCTTCAGCTTCGGCGTGCTGCGCGTCGCCGGCACGCTGGCCGGCCTGCTGCTGACCACCGCGATCGCGCACTTCGCGATGGACGGCGTCGCCGCGCGGCTGGTGCTGCTGGCGGTGTTCTGCTTCGGCTTCCGCCTGCTGACGACGATGCACTACGGCCTCGGCGTCGCGCTGCTGACCGGCCTGCTGGTCATCCTGCTGTCGTTCGATGGCGTACCGCCGGGCGAGATGATCGTGCCGCGCGGCATCGCGACCGTGCTCGGCTGCGCGCTGGCGCTGACCGCCTACGCGCTGTGGCCGACCTGGGAGCGGCTGCGCGTGCGCAGCGCGCTCGCGGCGATGATCGACGCCTACCGTGCTTATGCGATCACGCTGCTGACCGAGCGCGACACGGCGATGATCGAGACGCGCAGCGCGGCCCGTGCCGCGCGCACCAATGCGCAGGCCTCGATCGACCGCCTGCGCGGCGAGCCGACACGCTCGCGCAGCGAGCTGATCCTCGCCGAGGGCCTGTTCGCGAACGCGAACCGGCTGATCCGCGCCTGCATGTCGCTCGAGGCGGCGCTGCAGGACGCGCCGGACCTGCCGCAGCGCGAGCGCGTGCTGGCGTTCGCGGCACGCGCCGACCAGGCGCTGGCCGCGATCGCCGCCGCGCTGCGCGAGGGATCGCCGCTGCGCCTGCTCTCGCTGCGCGGCGAGGAACGCCTGCTGGCCGAGACCCTGGCGGCCGAGGCGAGCGCCGACGAGGCGACGCGGACGGCACTGGTGGCGGTGGCCGATACCTGTGACCGGATCGCCGACAGTGTCGATACCCTGGCGTATCTGTTGCGTCCGGGTGCGACGTCGGGCGATGTCGCTGCTTGAGGCTCCGCTTTCGACCGGCGTGGTTTCGCTTGGTCGGGAGGCGGCATCCGTGCCGGTTTTCCGTTCGCTCCCGGCGAGCGGTTCACGTTTTCTTGCCTGCCCGCTGCGCCGCCGGCGCGGCGCGAACGGCGTAGCCGGCCTGATGGTTGGGCACTTCGTAAGCAGGCGGCGTCCCTGCCTGCTTCCACTCGCTCCCGCGAGCGGGTCACTGTCTCTTGTGACCACTGCGCGCAGGAGCGGCGCGAGCGGCGTAGCCGGCCTGATGGGTTGGATGGTTGTTGCTTCGTAGGTAGACGGCGTCCCTGCCTTTTTCCGCTCGCCTCCAGGCGAGCGGGTCACTTTTCTTTGATGGCTGTATGGACTGGATACATGGGTAACAGACGTATCAGGACATAGGTTACACATTGGCCCTACCCGTCAGGGCCGCCGGCCAGGTCGATCAGCGCCACTTTGTGGTGGCAGAAGTAGAGGTTGAA